>Ga0256404_1004551_pt1 | contig 26009 bp, 21 predicted proteins | sample RumenRJG_01DNA_FD_185990 | JGI IMG/M metagenome (GOLD analysis project Ga0256404, IMG submission 185990) | Bovine rumen microbial communities from Lethbridge, Alberta, Canada - RJG_01 | ecosystem: Host-associated > Mammals > Digestive system > Stomach > Rumen | place: Canada: Alberta | collected...
CTGCGTTATCTCAAATGTTGTTGCAAACAAAAGTGCATGAATCCGAGCAAGAACTCTTTGGCAGCGTCGGCGGCCCCGCGATTGCGCCGGACGTGCAGAACGTCCGGATGGCGCTCGATGATCTTGAAAAGCGCGTCGCCGCGCGCCGCGCGAGCCTCGAAAACCTCAAGCAGACCATGCGCGAGCAGAACAAGCTCCTCGCGCCGGGCGCATCTCTCGCGGGCGGCATCACCGGCCCCGCCGTCACGACGCCCTCCATCTGGCCGACGAACGGCATCGTGAGCTCGCCGTACGGCCTGCGCTGGGGCGGCTCCGACTTCCACCCCGGCATCGACATCGCAAACGACATGGGCACGCCCATCGTCGCGACGGCCGACGGCACCGTCGTCGCCGCCGGCTGGAACAGCGGCGGCTACGGCAACATGGTCGACATCGACCACGGCAATGGCATCCTCACGCGCTACGGCCACGCCATGCAAGTCGTCGTCGTCGCCGGCCAATACGTCCGTCGCGGCCAAGTCATCGCCTACATGGGCAGCACCGGCTATTCCACCGGCCCGCACTGCCACTACGAAGTCCGCATCAACGGCTCCCCCGTCAATCCGGTCGGGTATCTCTGAGCCTTTGCATCTGCACATCAAAAAGCAGAGCCAGTTTCGGCCCTGCTTTTTTTTCGTGGGGAAAATGTCGTCGAGGGGAGGCCGCGCACGCAAAAAAGGCGCACGAATCCCGATCCCTCGATCGTCATCCGTTCGCTTGGAAGGTCTCCATTGGCGGACATGCTGGCGGCAGCTTGTGATATCTCATCATTTCAGCATTTGCAGTTCTCCTTTGTTTTGTGCGTCCATTATACGGTGGCGGGGCGGGGTGTCAAGATTTTTTTTGTTGCACGGCAGGATTTTTCGTGTGGCTTCGCGAATATTAAATTCTTAGATTTTATTTGAAAATCCGAAAAACAAACATAGGAGCGTCTTACATGAGTGTAGAAAAAGTAGAACGCAGCGTCTTTTACAAGATGACGCAAGAAGAACAAGAACAATACCTCACGCAACTGTACCACGGGGCTCAAGAGCATCTTTTGCTGGCGCGCATCCAGTTCGCCAGCCCGGAGCAGATGGCGATCAAACCGATGTTCTTTCTCGAAGAAGATGGAACTGCGACGCCAGCAGAATTTTTCGAGAACGTGACGCCCAGCGAGCTCATCGCGAAGCGAGAAGATTCGGGAAGAATCGAAGATTTTGCTGCTTTCTGCCAAGCAAGGGATCTGCAGAAGGGACAAAGAGTCATCTGCGAGCTCGCCACCCTACCGAACCATGAAGACCAACGTGACTTCACGTTCGATCCGTACTCCATCGATCGTCATCGTCTGATGGATGTGGGGAATCTCTATAAAAAATATCACTGGGAAGGCTATGAAGAATTTTGTGCGGCGTATCAACAAACGGAGGCGAATGGCCGCGTCAAGCTCCTGCTTGACGATGTAGAGCGGAAATGCCATACGAAAATCGATTTGTACGACACGGTATTGAAAGCAAAACAGGCAGAACTCGAAACCCTCGAGAATAAGCTGCAACAAAAGAAGGACGAGGGAGAAGCGCGCGTTAACGAAGAAATCAATGCGTATCGGGCAAAGTTTGATCATGTGAAGGCTAAAGTGGATGCGCAGATTGCTGCGGAAAAGGAACGCGTCGATGTGGAGGTCGGCGCGTATCAGGCGAAACTCGAAGAGAAGGGCAAGCGCTACGAAAAAATCTTGCAGATCTTCCATGTTCTGCCGACAAATGGGAAAAAGAAAGCGAAGATAGAGACGCTGGCGCCAGTTCCATTTAATACGTTTGAGGAACGCGTCCGGTATGTGCAGGAATTTCTCTGCTATCACGAAGAAAACGGCGAAGCGCTCGGCCTGCGGTACGATAAGGATACGCTCGCTCAATTTTATCTCGCGCTGCAGACGCGCCAGCTGATTCTCTTCGTCGGCAAGTCCGGCACGGGCAAGTCAAGCCTCGTGACGCATTTCCCGGAAGCGTTCGGATTCCCGCAGGCGGCGATCATCCCCGTGCAGTCGAATTGGAACGACAAGGGCGATCTCCTCGGCTACTACAATCCCATTGACAAGACGTATGTCGCGACGGCGTTCCTTGATCGGCTGCTGCAATATGTGGAGCTGGCACAGCAGGAAGAGCACAAACAGGATCTCTTCTTCATCTGCCTCGATGAGATGAACCTCGCGCATGTCGAATATTACTTCGCGGAATTCCTCAGCGAATTGCAGAAGCCTGTGCCGGAAATCCGTCTTTACAGCGACGCTGTCAAAGACGATATCCGGCGCGAGCTCCAGTACAACGGATTCACGCGTGATGACATGGAAGAGCCCGAGCGGAAGCTTGAGAATCCGGAAATCTGCCGGATGGGCATGGAGGAACGGCGGTATTATGTCGAGCTTTGCCGCAAGGCGGAGATGCTTCGGCGGTATCCCGCGACATTCAACATCCCACGCAACATCAAATTCGTCGGCACGCTGAACCAAGACGAGACGACCGTCGATCTCAGTCCGAAAGTCCTCGACCGTTCGTTCGTCATCCGCTTGGATCATACATCCGCACGGACGAAGATCGAGCAGCCGAAGACGGGCTGCGCGGCTCCTGCGAAATACGAGCCTTTGAAAGGAGATGTCACACGGCAAAAACAGACGGCTGTGACGCAGCAGTGGGAAGGGATCAAGAAAGCGATTGAAGATGAAACCGCCCCTGTCTTCTACAGCGACCGCGTCCGCAAGAATACATTCGAGCATCCGGATTTTGCGGCGTGGAGCAAAGCCGTCGGTTCGAAGGCGGCGGATTATCTGCTGGCCATGACGTACTTACCGAAATTGCGCCTCGATGCGACGGAATACACGAAGGAAGTGCAGGCGGCTGTCAACGCCGTCTGCAGAAATCATCCATATACGAGTGCAGTCAAGAAAGCCATCGAACACGGCCCCGCCGATGCGCGTGAGATTGATTTCTGGGGGAAATGGTGAGACATGAAACTCGAAATGAAGATGGTGCTGCTCAAAGAAAAGAAGCCGCACCTGGAAAATGGACGATCCGCCGCGATGGAATTCCCCTATGAATCGTTCCAAGTCGCAGTGCCCGCTCGATTCTCGGAAAAACAGAAGAGAAATTTCCAAGGTGATGATCCCGTCCTCTGCGGCAAGAGCTTTTCGACACAGACGCATTTCCGCATTCAGAAGCGACAGTACATCCCATCGTTTTGGGTGACTTGCGACGCGGAGGACGATCCGCCGCTCACGGATGTCCGTGTCTATTACAGCCTGCCGGATGATTCCGAGCATCGCCACCCAATGGCAGCGCTCCATGGAGAGGCGGGCGCATTCATCGACGTGCCGACCGGGCGGTATCGGGACGGTTTCTTCAATTATGACAGCGATGAGGCGAGAGGCTCGCTAGGCTCGGTGCAGCCGGGCGTGACCGACATCTACCTCTGCGACCGCAATGGTGACCTCATCCCGTCTGCACCGCCTCGGCGTTTCGTCGCGCTGCCGTCATCTGTCACGGTTGCCCAGCTCAGCGCCATGGTGGCAGAAATCTTATCCATCCGTCGCGAGCTTGTGCAACTGGAGGCGAAGAAACGGAAGAAAGCAAAATCCGCGTTGCTCGGGCAGTCCGTCCTGCGCGACGATTCGTCGGATTTCAACCAGATGCTGGCAGAAGTGAAAGCGTGCCTCGATGCTATCGCGCCGCATCTCCGGAAGATTGACGCACAGCCGCGCGCCAGACTCCGTGCCTGCACGCGTACAGCGTCCGCGAAACATCTCCGCAAAATCGACCAGCGCATCGTCCGCCAGTATGTCCAGAATCCTGCACGCGAAAAATACGTGATTCCCGACGCCGAGCGCACGGAAGACCTTTACGAACACCGTCTGATCCGCAACAAGCTGGAACGCTTGCAGAGCTACCTCGAACAGCAAAAAACGCAGTGCACGTTGGAGATGGAGCAAGCAAAGAAAAACGCGCTCGAAGACCAATGCGTCGCCATGCGGGAACAATCTGGCTTCTTGGAGCAGGCTATCGCAGCAGAAGCGGCGGGGGAGGCTGGTGTTCATCGTGCATGGCGGGATTACCGCCAAGGGCGGGAAAAGGCCCTCCTCAAGCCAGCAGAGACCTATGGAAATGCCTTCCAGGCCTACAAATCCGTATCGGTACAGGAAGTGCAAGAAGGCATCCCGTGGTTGTCGGCAGAGTTGAAACTGGATCTCCGCAGCCTTTATTTCAGGATTGAAGCGAACGGCGACGGCATCTATTTTTCGGCGAAGCGAAAAAACGGCACATGGGGGAAGGAGCGCGAAGCTTTCCTGTGTAGGTCAGAACAGGTCGGCGGATTTGTGGCGTGGCATCCGGTGTTGGAATGGAACGTCCGCATCCAAGATTCCGCCAAGCTTCTCGCTATCGCCGTTGTATTCGATCGCTACGAACGCCAGCATCCTGGTACGATGGTACATGTCCGGTGTTTTGGGCGTGGCATCTTTTTGAACAGTGGGAATGGGTATCAGGAAATCGATACCTATGAACTCCAAACGCTGTCCATCGGTGGGCAAAGCTATAATTTCGCCAAGCAGCTGAACCACAGTTCATGGGGATTGCTCCGCAAGTATTACATCCGGCAGCGCCTCATGGAAAGCAATGAAAGTGACATCATCAAGTGGAATGCATCTTGTCAGCTTGAAAAACGCTGGCAGGCCGCAGCGAATGAAGTCGATGCAGATGCCTACAACAGATTGAAAGGCAGTCTCGACAGCCTGCTCGCGCTCCCTTTCTTGAAGCGGACGCGGCAACAAGACGAGGCGTGGCGCATGACGCAGATTTTCACGAACGACCCGCATTATCACGCCGTCTACCAAGGTTTGCGCAGGCTCGATGACACGCTGGACTTCACGTTTGACGCAGGGCGGTTTCGCTTGGAACACCGCAAATTTGACAAGCTTTACGAATATTGGATTTTCTGTCGTATCATAAAGAAACTCCTGATCAATGAGAAATGGAATACTGCGAATGGTGCCGATGTCATTGCCAGTATCAACGATTTCTTCCGCACGGGCAAAGGGCAGGTGCCCTGCGTGAACTTGACGCATGAACTTCCCGACCATCATACGATGCATATGGAGTTCTACTATGAGCGCCATCTGCGCGAATCCCTCGCCGAGGAAATCAAGCGTGGTGACTCGTCAGCGTACGAAGACAAGGAAAGTGATATGGAGCTCTGGCCGGACTACCTTTTCCGCGTTTGGGTGAGCGACGACAAGTCCATTGAAGGACAGACAGAAGAGAAGCAGAAAGCATCTCTAGCGGAAGCGAAAGCGGAGACGGAAAAAATCTTCATCCTCGATGCGAAATACCGCGACTATGGCGATATGGGCGGCATTGAAAAATTACAGCAGGCAGATCTGCAGGAGATCTGCGTGGACAAATACATCCAGCGTCCTGTCGACCGCCTGCGCATCACGGATATCCGAGCTGCGTTCATCGTCCATTCCGATGCGGCGCCGGAGGAAGAAGCGCCAGGTGTTCCCCGGAATCCGAACAAGCTTCAAGGCAAATACGTGACGTACGATGCTGCGCGGGATGGACGTTTCGGCAGGTTCAACACAGAACACCCACGTCAGCAGGTCGGTGCCTTTTATCTCGTTCCTGCAGATGACAAGGTGCGGGGGATCAACCGCTCGGATATCAATCTCGAGACCTTTTTCAAGCTGATGCTCGAATATGATATGGGGCAGGAAGATGTCTGCTGGCACTGTGGCTCGACGGACGTCGACGTCCAAGTGCTCCACACGCGGAAAGGCTATGAAAAATATCATATGACCTGCCGCGATTGCAAGGAATTTTGGGTCGAGAACCATTGCGACCAATGTGGTGCGACCATCATGAAGCACCCGTTCAACTATTTCGTCGAACGGAATCGCCAGACGTGGCACTTGCGTTGCCCGAACGCGAATTGCAAATCGAATCAGCCGAAAGAAAAACAGCAGAAAACTGCTACCGATATGCCACAAGAAGCATTTGAAATCGAGCAGATGATGAGAGAAGCATACAACAATATGTGGAAGAACGGAGGTCCGCTGGAACCATGACAAACTACTACCTCTACCTCGACGAGAGCGGCAACTTCGAAGAGAAGGGCGGCGCGCCGTCCGTTGTTGCTGGTTTCCTTTTGAAAAGCCGCGGCATCGCGCCCGAGGCCGCGCAGCGGCTTTTGAACCAAGTGAAAACGACGGATGCTTCGTTCGCTGATGTTTCGACGGAGCCGTTCCACGCCATGGAGGACGCGAAAGCGGGCGTCAAGGGGCTCGCTCGCTACATCACGGCGCTCCTCACGACCTTTTCCAAGGAACGCGGCGCGCGTCTCGTCTGCTTCACGAACCAAAAGGACAATGTCATCGTGAACAGCGACAAGACGTACCTCAACGTTTTCGCGAGCGGCATCTACGCGCTCATCCAGACGCTCCTCCGCGAGACGCAAAGGGATATGGATGCGTTCCAGCTGCACGTCCTTTACGCGCACCGCATCGAGACGGAGACGCTGAAGGAGCACGATCTCTACGTGCGCATCGGACGGGACGAATACCGCCAGCGCATCGAAGAGCGCATCGGCCTCCTGCTCGCGAAGCTGCCGCGCGCCGATCGCCGCCGCATTGCGCCCGTCGTGCTCGAGACGGAGAACGGCGCGAAGCATCCGCCGCTCATGCTCGCAGATGCTGTCTGCTTCGCGCTTCGCGGCGGCCGGTCGCGTTTTTCCCTGCTCCAGTCTGGCATCATCGACGAGCTGGCGTCGCTCTCCTATCTCGTGCCGGAAAAGGCGACATGGGAAATGCTGGAAGACTGCTTCGTGCAGAACCGAATGGCCGACGCCATCCTGCTGTGGTACGGCCTCTACGGCAAAGACCTCGGCCGCCGCAAGAAAAGCTTCCAGCGCACGCTCGTCCATTACTTCGCGGGCGCGGACTCGCTCGAGCGCTCCATCACGGCCGGCATCATTTCAGAGTATTTCCAGCAGATTCTCTCCATGCGTCGCTACGATGCGGCGAACGAGCTCTTTGACGCGCTCATGCGCGACTTTTTCCCGCTCATGGAGGAAAACGGCATCCGCCTTGATGCCATGAAATTCGACTTGCATTTCTACCGCCTGACGACAGCGACACACCAGGGCAACACGCGGGTCTCCGCACAGGAGATCGTCGTCTGCCGCATGCTCCTCAAGCGTCTGCCGAAGACGTTCGAGACGCTCGACTACTACTTGAAGTACAAGCTGCGCGTGGTCGAGCACTGGAAGAACGCTTATGCGTTCGACGAGGCGGTGCGCGCGCTCGAGCAGTACAAGGAGTGCATGGAAAACCTCTTGGGCGTGCTTGCCGATGTCGGCGACCTCGGCGACTACAGCGCGGGCGTGACGTCGGACACGCTCGGCAAGATCTACGGCTCGCTCCTGCAGACGCAAACGTTCCTCGGATTGCACGATGCGGCGCATTTCGCCGATGCGCGCGCGGCCTTTGACAGCGCTATGGAGCAATTCACCGATGAGCGCGACCGGCAGCGCGAGTACCAATACCGCACGGCGACGGAAATCGCGGCGGGCGCATACGACAACGCGCGGCGCTGCCTCTGCCGCGCTGTGGCCGTCGATGCGGAGGCGGCTCCCGACGCACTCCTCGCGGCCATCCTCGCCGTGACAAGCGTCAGCGGCCGCTTGTTCGCGCTCGTGCACTATGCGCATCTCATGGATTGGGCGCTCCGCGACGGCCATGCGCTCGGCCGCGCCTTCTACGATGCCTGGCAGAAAGCGGCTTCAGGCGTCCACGCCCTTTTCCCCGACACGGAAGAGGATGCCTACCCGCGTACCACGATCCTCTGGCATTTCGGCGCGGCCTGTGCGCAGATGGGGGAACGCAGCGCGAAAAACTATTACGCGCGCGCCATCGGGGCCTCGCTTCCCGCCCGCACCAATGATTACGGGACGTGCCCGCCGAACGTCGCCGCCGCCCTCGTCATGGAGCTCGACCGCCTCGCCCTTCTCGATGCACACCAGGAGAAAAACCTCTCCGCCCTCCAGAAGCACCTCGCCGCCTTCCTCGCGCAAGACGACTTGCCGCAGGCCATGCGCGACCAATTCGCACCGTGGCAGGACGTCATCGCCCCGCTTACGAAAGAGACCCTCGCCAGAAAGCGCGACGACCTCCTGCACCTCGTCCGCCGGATGCCCGTCCTTTGAGCCTGGCGTTCGTGAAAACATCGGCCGCGAGATAGCGATACGAATCATGCACAGCGAAACGCATTGCAAATTTAATGAGAGGAGGGTATAATCGAACTATGGAAACCATCATCGGAGATCGTCTGATTGAATGGGACGATAAGAAAAACGAGATCAACAAGCGGAAACATGGAATCAACTTTGAAGCTGCAGCTTATGTTTTCACAGATCCCGCGCGGTTGGAATTTTTTGATGAGGCCCATAGTGATGAAGAAGACCGTTATCAGGTTGTCGGAAGCGTTGGGAAAATTGTGTTTGTCGTGTATACGGAACGGGGAAATGCAACGCGCATGATTTCTGCGCGCTTTGCAACTGCAGAGGAAAGGAGAATGTACTATGGCGATTCATAGAATGATTGTCCGTGAAGGCGAAAAGCCGCCGGCCTGGGCAATTGAAGAAATCGAGCGTGCGTCCAAACTGCCGATCAATTTCGATGATGCGCCTCCTTTGACGGACGAGCAGCTCGCGCAGGGCGCGGCGATCGTCCGCGCACGGCGGGCGGCGCGCAAGAAGCAGAACGTCACCATCCGCATCCCGCAGCAGACGATCGACAAGGCGAAGAAACTGCTCGGCGCCGGCTACACGAGCGTCCTGCGCCGCCTCATTATCAAGGCGGTCGATCATCCGGAGATGCTCCAGGATTGTTTGTGATCGGAGGAGATGGCAATATGGCAACGCAGATTGACAGCAAGAAGAAGACCTTGAATGAGATTTTCCGCGATATGTGGTTCCGTATCCCGGAGTATCAGCGTCCTTATGTCTGGGACAAGGACAACGTGCAGCAGCTGCTCGAAGATACGTTCGAGGCATCGCAGGCGAATCCGGATGCGCAGTACTTTCTCGGCTCGCTCGTGCTGAACCAGCGGCAGGTCTCTGAGTCTTCGGGGGAGACCGGGACGCCGGCGATTTCGTTCGAAGAATATGACGTGCTCGACGGCCAGCAGCGCTTGACGACGCTCTACATGATCCTCATGGCGCTTCGCGACTTCGCTGCGAAGCGGCAGAACACACAGCTGCTGACGGTCTGCCGGGGGCAAATCCTTCAAGAAAAAAATAAATATAGCGGCACGCCGGAACGGCTCCGCATCGAGTTCGACATTCGTGGCGACGTTAAGGATTTCATCGATCCGTATGCACGCGAGGAGAAGGGTAAATCGACGTTGACGGCAGATTTTGCCGCCATTGCAGACGACGGCACGAAGAACACTTCCGTCCGCAACATGGCGCGGGCGCTGGACGTGGTCCGCACGTTCTTTTCCGCGCATGAGGCCGCGCTCGACGATTATGCGGCGTTCCTGTTCAACAAGGTCTTGCTGATCTACGTCTCGTCCGGCAGCCTGCAGGACGCGTTCCAGATGTTCATGGTGCTGAACAACCGCGGCGTCCGCCTTTCGAACAGCGACATCTTGAAAGCGGAAAACTTGAAGGAAGTCGAGGACGCGGAGCAGCGGAAAAAATATGCGACGGCATGGGAAGACATGGAATCCTACTTTGCCGACGGCTTTGACAACTTCCTGTACCTGATCCGCTCGATCCTCGTGAAAAAACGTGCGCGTTATAATCTCCTGCGCGAGTTCGAGGAAAACATTTACGCGAGCCAGATCTATGACTGGACGACGAAGACGTATGTCCCGCAGAAGCCGCCGCTGAAGCGCGGCTCCGATACGTTTGATTGCATCGATGCGTACTTCGATGTCTACCAGAAGGTTTTTGATGCCCCGCATGGCAAAGTGCAGGAGGGCGTCTATGCAACGGAGAACTTGCTGACGCTCATGAAGTACCTGAGTTCGGACTTGTGGATGGCCCCCGTGCTTTCCTTCTACAAGAAATTCGGGGAAACCGAGTTCTATCTGTTCTTGCGCAAGCTCGAAGCGAAATTCTCAGCGGACGTCCTCGTCGGGGAGTCGCCGACGCGCCGCGCGGAAAACATCCATGCCATCTTGAAGACCATCGAGAGTGCCGACAGCCCGGCGGACCTCTTCGCCACGCAGGTGTTTGATTTCGACATGAAGGGTCTCCTCGGCGTCCTAGATGGTGACATCTATACGAAAAAATATGCGAAATACGTGATGCTCAAGCTCGACTGGATTTTCCATAACGACGATGGGCAGTTCGTCGTGCCGTCGACGGTGTCCATCGAGCACATCCTGCCGCAGCACCCGGCGGCGGGCAGCACGTGGGACCAGGATTTCACGCCTGCGGAACGCGAAGAGTGGACGAACAAGCTCGGCAACCTCATGTTGCTCTCGCGACGCAAGAACACGTCGCTCGGCAATTCTGATTACAATGACAAGCGGAACAAATACTTCGCGAAGAACATTGATTCGTTCCAGAGCTCGGTTCGTATCTACCAGAAATATACGCAGTGGAAGCGGGGCGATCTGCTCGCAAACCACAAGGAGATGCTGGCAGAGCTGGAAAAGAGCTACCGCATTTGATTCGCCAGAGCAAAATATTGGCATGACAAGGAGCGTCCGCACATCGCGGACGCTCTCCTTTTTGTGTATTCTTGTATACCGAACGAATTCCATTGACATACCAACTATACATTTTTATAATAGGAGTTGCGTAACGCCATATTTTTATGGCGAACAAATGTGTATAACTTGCGGACGACGGCGTCCGATCCGAACGGGCATCTGTGGATGCGGAGAGTTTTCGCATCCGTGCATCTTGTTGGGCCATCACATTCGCCATCCGCAATCCAGAGGAGAGACCGATATGTGCAGAATTGGTTCAATCAAGAGCAAGGTGCCCGTTCAGCCGTCTCTGGCGCTGAAGCTGATGCTGCCGCAGCAGGAGGGGCATGACAATTCGGGCTTCGCCATGGTCATGCAAGACCTCTACGGCATTTTCTCGGGCTACAAGGACAAGCCTCTGCTGTCGATGGCCGTGACGCAGCGCGGCGCGCAGCTCGTCGAGGAGTACATGGACGCGCACAACTTCGTCCAGATCGCGGAGTGGATTCCGATCCCGGACAAGCGGCCAGGCCTCGACATCCAGGCGATGCCGTACTATATTTTCCGCAACTACGATTACCCGGAGGAAACGGAGCACATGACGCAGCGGGAGAAGGAAGACCTGCTGCTCGACACGCGCCTCGCGCTCCGCAAGATTTTGGAAGAAAAAAATGCCGGCTATGTCTATTCGTTCTGGCCGGATGTGCTGACGCTCAAGGAGATCGGCGACCCGGCCGACATCGCGACGTACTTCCATCTCTGGGACGACAATGGCTGCCTCATGGCGAAGTCGATCGTCGCGCAGTGCCGCCAGAATACGAACTACGCGATCGTGCGCTACGCCGCGCATCCGTTTTTCCTCCAGGGCTACACGCTCTGCGCGAACGGCGAGAATACGTTCTACACGAAAAACAAGGAATTCCAGAAATCGCTGCACCGCGGCTACATCGGCTTCGAGTCCGACTCGCAGTGCTTTTTGAATACCCTCCATTATGTGCATCACGAGCTGCAGTGGCCGCTCGTCTACTACAAGCACGTCATCACGCCGCTGCCATTCGATGAAATGAATGAACGCGACGACCGCGACGTGCTGTCCTCCATCCGCCAGAGCCTCGCGAACCTCGAGATCAACGGGCCGAACACGGTCATCGCCGTGCTGCCGGACGGCACGATGATGACGTGCTGCGACAGCAAAAAGCTGCGCCCAGTCGTCGTCGGCCGCACGGATACCATGGTCGCGATCTCGTCCGAGGTCTGCGGTCTCAATGAGATCCTGCCGGACCGCGACGAGACGCAGGACATCTACCCGAATGAGCGCGAGATCGTCACCATCGACAACAATCTGGAGGTAGCAAGATGCGAGCAATGAAGACACAGGACGTGGGAGTGAACGATCTCCCATGGAAAATCGAATACGATCCCGAGCGTTGCACGATGTGCGGCAGCTGCGTGGCGGCCTGCTCGTTCAAGGCCATCCATGTCGTGACGAAAGCGCGGAACCTCACGATCTCCGAGGAAGGCGTGCCGACCCCGAAGCGCACGCACGTCGCGCGCCCCATCATCGAGCAGGTCGCGAGCCTCACGGATCGCTGCCGAGGCTGCGGTATTTGTGAAAAAATCTGTCCGAACCATGCGATCCGCCCCGTGCGCAACCCGGATCAGCGCCAGGCGCTCTTGTCGAAAGACAACGGCCCCATCAAGCGCGGCGGCCGCACGAACCTCAATGCGCAGCGCGCGCTCGACTCCATCGTCGTCGGCCGCATCTCGCAGATGACGGACCCGTCGCTCGACGCGGCGCGCCATACGTTCGACATCCGCGCGCCATTCGGCCGCGTGCTCGACTCGCACGAGCTCCCGTTCAAAGTCGTGGATGGCAAGCTCGTGAAGGCCGACCGCACGCCGCCCGTGCAGTGGATTTATCCGCTCATCTTCTCCGACATGTCCATCGGCGCGCTCTCGACGCGCGCCTGGGAAGCCGTCGCGCTCGCGGTCGGCTACCTGAATGAAAAATGCGGCCTGCCCGTGCGCATGAGCTCTGGCGAAGGCGGCATGCCGGTCAAGCTCCTCGAGTCCGAGTACCTGAAGTATTTCATCATCCAGATCGCCTCCGGCCACTTCGGCTGGAACCGCATCATCAAGGCCATGCCGCACATGGTCACGGATCCGGGCGGCGTGCTGATCAAGATCGGCCAGGGCGCGAAGCCGGGCGACGGCGGCCTGCTGCCCGAGGCGAAAGTCGCCGAGCACGTCCAGGCCATCCGCGGCGTCCCGAAAGCGACGCTCGCCTCGCCGCCAAACCATCAAGGTCTGTATTCGATTGAAGAATCCGTGCAGAAAATGCATCTTTCGATGAACGCGGCCTTCGGCTTCCGCGTGCCGGTCGCCATCAAGTGCGCGGCCTCGGCGACGTCGGTCTCCGTCTACAACAATTTGCTTCGTGACCCATACAAGATCTGCGGCGGCTTCTTCATCGATGGCATCCAGGGCGGCACGGGCGCCGCGAATGAAGTCTCGCTCGACCACACCGGTCATCCCGTCGTCTCGAAGATCCGCGACTGCTACCTCGCGGCCGTCGCGCAGGGCCGTCAGGGGCAGATTCCTCTGTACGGTGGCGGCGGCATCGGCATGACCGGCGATGCCGCGGCCGACGCCTTCAAGATGATGTGCCTCGGTGCGAACGGCGTCTTCGTCGGCAAAGTGCTCATCCAGCTCCTCGGCTGCATCGGCAACGAGCACGGCCGCTGCAACAGCTGCAACACGGGCAAGTGCCCGATGGGCATCTGCTCGCAGGACCCGCGCCTCGTCAAGCGCCTCGACATCGACAAGGGCGCGCAGAAGATTGTCGACTACGTCCTCACGTTCGACAAGGAGCTCAAGAAGCTCATGGCCCCGATCGGAAACTCTTCGCTCCCGATCGGCCGCAGCGACGCCCTCGTCTCGACGGACAAGAACGTCGCGGATCGGCTCGGGATCCAGTACGTATGTTAAGCCCCACCACTCCACGCCTCCTTTTGAGGGAGACGGACGAATGCCCCCACTCCTCGCGCCTCCCCCTCTGGGGGAGGTGCCGAGCGAATGCGAGGCGGAGAGGGTAGCGTAGTAAGAGATTCCATATCCTTTCGATAGAATCGAGAATCTCATCAGCCGTTACCCTCTCCGACCCCTGCGGGGCCACCTCCCCCAGAGGGGGAGGCGTAGTTTGAATGACCGCTGCGGGGCCACCTCCCCCATAAGCAGACTCTTAGCGCTTTAGCGCTTAGAGGTCGCTTATCCCGCTTGCGGGTGAGGGGGAGGCGTAGTTTGAATGACCGCTGCGCTTTCACTTCATGAGGCGTAGTTTGAGAGCTTTTTGTACCTTCGAACATAAACGGTAGGAGAGCACATATGTTTAAGATAGAGACAATGAAAGGCCACGAGCGCATGTCCACGCAGGACCTGCTCCTGGCCATTGAAAAAGCTGTCAAGAATGGCGAAACGGAATTTGACATCGCGGCCTCCGGCCAGCATGACATCGGCGGCCCCTTGTGGAATGCGGACGGCAAGACGCTCCATTTCCACGTCACGAACGCCGGCCAGCGCGTCGGCTCGATGTGCCTGCCGGGCACGGAGATCGTCGTCGACGAATCGACGTCGGCCGATGTCGGCTGGCTGAATGCCGGCGGCCTCATCACGGTGAAGGGCGACGCCGGCGACACGGCGGGCCACTGCTCGTCGGGCGGCAAGATCTACATCGGCGGCCGCGCCGGCACGCGCTCGGGCTCGCTGATGAAGCATGACCCGCTGTACGAAGAGCCCGAGCTCTGGATTTTGAAGAACGTCGGCTCGTTCTCGTTCGAATTCATGGGCGGCGGCAAGGCCATCGTCTGCGGCTGGGATTCGAAAGAATTCGCCTCCGTCCTCGGCGAGCGCCCTTGCGTCGGCATGGTCGGCGGCGTCGTCTACGTGCGCGGCCCGATCGACCAGTTGCCGCCGGACGTGCGCCCGCACAAATTGGATGACGCGGACATTGAATTTTTGAAAGGCGGCATGGGTGCGTTCCTCGCCGCCGTCGATCACGCGGACCTTGCGGCAGAGCTCAGTGATTGGTCGCAGTGGCAGAAGCTCGTGCCGCTCACGTCCGCCGAAAAGGCCGCGCTGCCGAAGCCGGAGAGCGTCGCGGACTTCCGCAAAAAAGAATGGGTGAAAGGCGGCATCTTCTCCGACGTCGCGCATGACGACTTCCTGGTCCACGGCGTGCTGTCGCATGGCGACTACCGCCTGCGCGTGCCGTCGTGGGACAACGCGAAATACGCCGCGCCGTGCGAATTTTCCTGCCCGACGGGCATCCCGACGCAGCGCCGCTACGGCCTCATCCGCCAAGGAAAAACCGACGCGGCCATCCAGCTCGAGCTCGACTACACGCCGTTCCCCGGCTCCGTCTGCGGCTCCGTCTGCCCGAATCCCTGCATGGACGGCTGCACGCGCGGCGGCATCGACTTCCCCATCCAGATCGGCGACCTCGGCTACCTCTCTGCGTTCGCGCAGGTCGAGCCGCCAAAAGTCCACACGGGCAAGACCGTCGCCATCATCGGCGGCGGCGTCGCCGGCCTCTCGGCCGCGTGGCAGCTCGCGCGCAAAGGCCACACGGTCACGGTCTATGACGATGCCGACCACATCGGCGGCAAGCTCGAGCAGGTCATCCCGCGCGGCCGCCTGTCGCACGAGCTCCTCGAAGCCGAGCTCAAGCGCATCGAGGGCGTCGGCGTGACGTTCGTCAGCAAGACGAAAGTCGACCAGGCAAAATTTGCCGAGCTCCAGAAGGACAATGACGCCGTCGTCGTCGCGACGGGCGGCACGAAATCGCGCTTCTTCCCCTGGGAAGGCGTCGAGCACCTCACGATGGGCCTCGAATACCTGAAGGCCATCAACCGCGGCGAGCATCCGAAGACGGGCAAGCACGTCGTCGTCATCGGCGCCGGCAACTCCGGTATGGACACGTGCCGTGGCGCGTACGACATGGGCGCCGAGACCGTCGTCGCCGTCGACGTGCAGAAGCCGGCCGCCTTCGCCGACGAGATCGCCTACGTCGAAGGGCGTGGCGGCAAGCTCGTCTGGCCGTTCTTCACGAGCAAGATCACGCCCGAGGGCGTCTATGCAAACGATGGCCGCTTCATCCCGGCTGACCAGGTCATCGTCTCCATCGGCGAAGAGCCGGTGCTCGACTTCCTGCCGGACGATGAGCGGATCAATTATTTCCGCAAGAGCTGGCTCGTCCCGGACAAGCAGCAGTCCATCCTCCCCGGCGTCTTCACGGCTGGCGACACGATCAAACCAGGCCGCCTCACGGACGCCATCGGCAGCGGCCGCAGAGCCGCGTGGTACGCTGACCAGTATCTGAATTGCACAGCGGAACCTTTCCCAGAAAAGAAAAAAGTCCCGGTCGAGCAGCTCTCCACCGCCTACTTCGAGCGCTGCCACCACTGCGACCTCGGCGACCCCGCCGACGACCACACGCGCTGCGTCAGCTGCGGCACGTGCCGCGACTGCAAGATGTGCCTCGAGTCCTGCCCCGAGGAAGCCATCACGCGCGTCCAGCACGAGGACGGTTCGTGGGAGTACAAGAGCGATCCCGCCCGCTGCATCGGCTGCGGCATCTGCGCCGGCGTCTGCCCCTGCGGCGTCTGGACGCTGAAGGACAATCCCGTCAAGATTCCGATGTACTCGACGGGCCAGCAGGCATAAGCAGACACTTGGCGCTTTAGCGCTTAGTGGTCGCTTATGCGCAGCGTAGCTCTTAGAGGTCGCTTATGCCGACACAGTCGGCGTGAATCCTGTAAACTGAACATCACATATCAAGACGGCTGCACGCTTGATTCGCGTGCGGCCGTCTTTTGCATGATTATGAAAGAGATATGGAATCGTTCTTTGTTTGATGATATACTAGCGTTGTACATCACATGGAAGGGGGCGATCTTTTGACAATACAGGAATTGCAACGTATTTTGGATGGCGGCGAGTCGCAGACGGTCGAGTTCAAATCGTGGATTCATGCGGGCGATGCCCGCAAGCGTACGCAGCTGGCCGTGAAAGAGCTCGTGGCTTTTGCGAATGCGAGAGGTGGCACGTTGTTCTTCGGTGTGGAAGATGACGGAACGGTCACAGGATGTACGGATTACGATACGCAAAAGCTCATGGAAGGTGTCTACGACTCTACGCGTCCTCCGTTGTTTACAGAATGCGATGTTGTGCATCATTCTGCCGGAGACGTCCTGACCATTCATGTGGAGCATGATGGTACGACGTATGCGGCTGCCGATGGCTGTTGTTACAAACGCCTCGGGAAAAATTCCAAGCCGTTTTATCCTGCGGAGCTGAGCCATCGCTATTCTGTTCGCCAGACAGCAGATTTTTCCAGCCGGATCATCGTTGAGAGCTCGCTGGATGATATCGACAAGCTTCGCGTCTATGAGCTTAAAGAAAAACTACGCGCGCGGAATCCGGAATCGTCAATGCCGGATATGGACGATCAACCGTTCCTGGAAGACCTCGAACTTTTGCGTGAGGATGATGGATTTCACTTGACGGTTGCCGGCTTGCTCTTCATCGGGAAAGAATCTTCCATCTGGCGTCTGCTCCCGCAGGCAGAAGTCATTTATCTGCATTACTCAGCGTCGAATCTTGATGAGTACGATGCGCGTATGGATATGAAGCTCCCCATCCTTGCGGTTCTCGATCGTATTTCTGAGCGCATTCAGTCGGCCAACAAGATTACGAATGTACAAGTCGGCTTGTTCCGGTTGGAAATCGAAGACTTTCCCATGCGCGTCATACAAGAGGCGCTCTTGAACGCGTTGGCACACCGTGATTATCAAAGCTTGGCATCTGTCTACGTCAAACACTATCCCGACCATATTGTCATCGAAAATCCAGGCGGCCTGATGGATGACATCACGCCTCAAAATATCATCACGCATGTCTCCGTTCCACGCAATAAGCTGATTGCAGAAACGCTTCAACGTTTGAAATACGTCCAGCGTACAGGTCAGGGAGTTGACATCATTTATCGAGATATTTTGTCTTCTGGCAAACCTTATCCAGAATATGTTGCCAGTGCCGATGCCGTGTCGCTTTCGATTTTCAGTACGATGGAAAATCCGGAATTTGTTTGGTTCATTGCGCATGAGCAAGAGGCGATGCATCAAAATTTTTCACTTCCCGAGCTCATGACGCTTCGATATTTGAAAGATCATCCGAAAGCCCGTATTTCGGATGTTGCATCCAGCATCCAGACGACGAAAGAAATTGCACACACGAGTTGCAACCATCTGCGACAAGCGGGTCTGATTGAACTTTCTGGACGCGAGTATCAGCTTTCAGCAAGAGCATATGAAGCGCTGAAAGATTCCATCGGTTATGTACGAAACTCCGTGATTCCATACATCAAGGCAAAGGAAATGATTTTGGAATATCTTACCTCTAATGGATCCATTACGAACGCCCAGACACGAGAACTTTGTGGATTTACGCGGGATCAAGCCCAAGCAACGCTGGCTAAGATGAGGAAAGCTGGCTTGGTAGAAATGGTAGGAAATCGACGCTTTACCCAATATGTTCTCGTAAAGGACAGCTGAGATGCGTATAACCGCATAGAAATCCGCATAGAACATATGCATATGATGAAATTTTTGAAGGTGCGGCGCTGAATGCCTTGAAAAATCAAGATTCTTGGATGGGCGGAGACAAATCTATAATCGCATAGGATACCGCATAGAATGCAAATAAAATTTCGTTATCCACGGCCTACTTCGAGCGCTGCCACCACTGCGACCTCGGCGACCCCGCCGACGACCACACCCGCTGCGTCAGCTGCGGCACGTGTCGCGACTGCAAGATGTGTCTCGAGTCCTGCCCCGAGGAAGCCATCACGCGCATCGAGCACTCGGATGGTTCCTGGGAATACCAGAGCGACCCTGCCCGCTGCATCGGCTGCGGCATCTGCGCCGGCGTCTGCCCCTGCGGCGTCTGGACGCTGAAGGACAATCCTGTCAAGATCCCGATGTACTCGACGGGACAGCAGGCCTGAACAGAAAATTTGCATCGAGCGTAAAAAGAGGACGACCGCACGTTTTTCGACGTACGGTCGTCCTCTTTGCAATAACATGATTTTCCTTGACACGATTCTTCGCTTTCGCCTATACTGGATGCATTAGGGGACATACCCCACAGCGAACGACAACAGGTGGCCAGCCGCCAAGATGCACACGACCGCTCCTCACACTTTCCGACGCCGTTTCACGGCTCATGGTAACGGAAGCGAGGTGGTGCGTATGACGGAAAGCTGTTTCACGGTTCTGATTGCGAGCGCTGTCTTGATGAGCTTTGCCTGCATTGTCGGCGGGTTCGGAGTGCTGTGCTACACGGTAGCCAAATATCTCGGTCAAGCAGAAGCGCCAGAATCGATAGACCTTGGAACCGGATTTTCTCTGAAGGAACGCTCCTTCTGGTTGAGAATCCAGGGCTCAAAGAAAGATCCGGACAGCAAAAAAGACCACACCGTGTCTAATGATGATGGCCTTTTGAGCTAACCTCAAATTGTGCTGTTGTCGGCGGACCATCTGTTTGTGGTTCGCTCTTTCTATTTACGAATATTATAAGCAATTTTCCTCTGCGCGTCAACTGTTTCAGAAGGCTGCACGCAAACGCGCCCTCGCCGGCAACGTTCTGTCGGCGGGGGCGCGTTGTGTCATCCTGCAAAAATTCGGATCGGTTCACGCGTCCCGCGTGCGGGAAAGATTAGTGTACGCACTGGTTTCTGAAAATGAGCATACCGTCCGTGATGTATTTGGCGATTTTGGAGGAATCATCTGCTAGGTGAAACCTCCCGTCATTCCACTTGGAATACGTTCCGGTTGTAGCGCCGCCGCCAGCGTTCCGCACTTGCAACGTATGATCGTCCACGAATCTGCGATAGGAATATTTTTCAACGCCATCATAGGTCGGCCGATACATCGTGTAAATGCCGGTGGATGCATTATAGGTGAAAGCAATCCAGTCACTCGAGTCAGATTCATTCGTAATCTTGTACCATTTGCTCGGCAGATTCGAGGTGGACTGTTCCTCTTGATATTCGACGACTTCGTAATCACGCCAGCCGTTGACCGTGTTGGCGCTATAGGTGCTGCCGAGCGTGTAGTTGTTCACGACGAGCCGGGCCACGGGCATCGGGATCGTGTGGCCGCTCTCGCCATTCGTGTAGAGCTGCGTGGCGTCGTCGAAGTAATACGTCCCGCCGTCCGCACCATCAACGTAATCTTCGACGTACAGGGCATCGCTGTCGGCATCGTAGCTGATTGCCTGGGCAGCGCCGTCGCCCTCGTAGATCGTGTACGTCGCGCCGTCGTAATCGAACGAGAAGTCAACCGTGCCGCCGTCCACGCCGCACGTGGCCAGATATGCGCCATGCGGCGCAGTGTTCTTGTACGCACCGTAATTTGGCACTTTCTCATAAGATAAGATGAAAGTCTGTTCGTCCCTAGAACGATCCAACGACGTATACCGGACGCTCGTTTGTGTCAGATCGAACATCGCCTCGGCGACCGTCCAGCCCTGCACCGCGAGCGACGCGGCGCAGAGCGCCACGAAGAACACGCACATTCGCAAAAATCGCATGGTTCATCCCTCCATACAAACAAGAAAAAACTGTGTGGAATCGGAAACTTCCATCCCACAACAGTTTATTTGATTCCTTTGAATATTTCAATGTTTTGATTAAGGGGGGGTGAGACAAATACGGCAAGAAGCGCAGAAAACCGCCGCATCCTCGCGCTCTCGCACGCTTGCGCGATTTTTCGCTGATTTGCGTCGAGATGGGAGTAGTCGATTGATATTTTATTGCATTTTGTAATACAAAGAGATATACTTTGAATATGCTAGAAGAAATGGATGGCCGTCTCATCGAATGGGATGACCGAAAGAATGAAATCAATCGACGCAAGCATGGCATCGACTTCGGGGATGCCGGCTTGGTTTTCGCAGATGAAGCACGGATTGAGATGTTCGACGAGCTCCATAGTGACGAAGAAGACAGATACATTACGATCGGACGCGTGGAGGACATCCTGTTCGTTGTCTTCACGGAACGCCCCGAGCACCATTCTATCCGTTTGATATCAGCGCGAAGAGCTAACGCACACGAGAGGAGGTTGTATTATGGCAATTCATAGAATGTATGTAAAACCGGGGCAGAAGCCGACGGAGGAACAGCTGGAACGTATCCGCAAGGCGGCATCTTTTCCCATCACGTATGACGAAGACTGCCCCGAACTGACGGACGAGCAGTATGCGGAGTTCGCGAGCATCGCGGAAAAACAGCGGGAGGCGCGGAAGAAGCAGATCGTTTCCCTTCGCCTCTCGCCTGACACGCTGCGGAAAGCGAAGAAGCTCGGCCGCGGCTACACGGGCGTCCTCTCCCGCCTGCTCGACCTCGCCATCAACGATCCGCAGATGGTCGCGAGATGCCTGTGAGGGTCATTTCTCGATTTTCAACAAAACATAGCAAAACCGGCCGCACGTTTTTGAGCGTGCGGCCGGCTTGTTTTTTCGCAGCGTTTTGCGTCGTTTATGCTTTCGTTGCGGGAGGCGGCGGGGCTTTGGTCTCGTCCATATCTTCGAGGTCCGTGGCATAGTAAGGCAGCGCCGCTTGGTAGCGGCGCAGGAGTTCTTCGCGGAGGCGGGCGGCTTCCGCGTTTTTTCGTCTGCGAGCACGGTGACGTCGCCGCCGAGGGAGAGCAGGCGGGCGAGGAGGTCTTCGCGGTCGAAGTCGTAGTAGTAGAGGACGAGGTGGCAGGGGCCGCCGAGCCTGCCGTCGCGCTCGACGTACGAGTGCTTGTCAAAGCCGGAAAAGAGCGCAAAGCCGCGTTCGCGTGCGTTGTTGCGGTTCGCGAGGCGCAGGCGGACGTGGCGGCGATGCTGCCGGAGGAAGGCTTGGTAGCTTTGCTCGGCGGCAGCGCGCACGGGCGGCGGCATCACGCGGCCGCATTGCAAGCCGCGCATGGCATTGACATCAGCCAGCGTTGCTCGATGGTCGAGAGCAGGAACGGATAGCGCCCATGGCGTGGATCGGGCCGCGCAATGGCGTTCGGATCGTCCGGCGCCGCAGGGAAGCCGTCCATCGCGTCAAAGGCAAAGGCTGGCAGGCGAGCAGGGTGTCCGACAGCGTCTTGACGCGCACGTCCAGGAGATGATGATGGACGGAGCGCGCGGGCGCCTGCGCATGCACCGCGTCCCGCGCATGCAGGCGGAACGCGATGCGCCCTTGCGGTGCGGATGCTTTTGCTTGCAGCTGTTTTTGGGGCGTCTTGCGGCCTCCCTCGTTCTTTGTGTTCGTTGCGTTCTTGGCCGGCTCCGCATCCTGTGCATCCGTCGTTGTGCCGTCTGCGGGCGGGGACGGCACGACTTGGACGTCGTAGACGCCTTCGAGGCGGTACGCGTTGCCGTCCGCATCGACGAGCTGCTGCCGCCCGCCCGTCAGATCGTCGACGATGATGGCTTGTGGCTGTGCGCGGCGGTATGGGAGGAGGTGTAGATGCTGGTTACTCCTCTTCCGGATACTTCATGCCCCACGTTTCGCGCGCCTGCGTCATAAGTTTCATGACGTCGCGCGTGTCGTCGAGGTGCATGTCATTTTTCTCGCCCGCAACGGCTTTTTCCATGTCGAGGACCTCGTACTGCAGCGCCTCGGCCGTGCTGCCGGCGAGGATCTCTTCCTTGCGGCCGTCCGCCGTCCACGTGATGACGGCCTTGTCGCCGCGCGGATATTCGAAGAGCTCGACATAGGCCTTGTCGAACGACAGCGTGCCGCGCTTCGGCTGCTTCGAGTGGAGCGACAGCATGACCGTCGCCATCTGGCCCTCTTTATTTTTCAGCAGCAAGCTCGCCTGCTCGTCGACGCCCGTCTCCGCATACTTCACTTGCGTGAGGAGCTCCGTGGGGCAAGAGCTCATGAACCAGCGCACGAACGACAGCGCATACACGCCGATGTCGAGCATCGCGCCGCCCGCGAGGTTCCGATTGAAGAAGCGGTTCTTCATATTGTAGTCTTTGTAGCTGCCGAAATTCATCGTGATGACATTCAAGGGTCCGAACTTGCCGGCCGCCGCCATCTCGGCGAGCTTGCGGTAGATCGGCATATGGTAGATCGTCTGCGCCTCGGCGAGCACGACATGATGCTCCTCGGCAAGCTTGACGGCTTCCTCGAGCTCCGCGCTGTTCAGCGTGATCGATTTTTCGCAGAGCACGTGCTTGCCGGCGGCCAAAGCTTTGCGGAGGTACTGGATGTGCGTGTTGTGCGGCGTCGAGATGTAGACGATGTCGACGTCGGGATCCGTGAACATCTCATTCGGATCGTCGTAGACCTTGCCGATGCCATAGTCTTTGGCAAAGGCCACGGCCTTCTCATGCGTGCGGTTGCCGACGGCGTAGAGATTCCCGCCGAGCGCCTGCATCGCGTCGGCGAGCTGGTGGCCGATCACCCCGACGCCGAGCGTCGCCCAACGGAATCTTGTCTTGTTCTCCATGAAAAAATCTCCTCTCACGATTTCCCGATGTTTCTTTTTCTTCGTATTTTATCACACACAAAAAAATACGTCTAGCACGAAAAGCGACGCCCTCCGTCAAAACAATTGACGAAAAGCGTCGTTTAGGGCTATACTGATTTTATACGGGGATTCTGCCCCACACGAACTTCATCGTATGGTCTTGTCAAGCATTGCGCATGTACTCGCTCCTCAAGATTCCTGACGTTGCCGCTTGCAACAAATATGTCACGGAAGTGGAGGTGATGCGCGTGCAAGACGGCTGGACAAATATCATCTGTGCAGTTGCTATCTTAATTCTGTCCCTTGGAGCGTTCCTGCTCTGCATCGCAAGTGCGAAATACTTGGGACGTGCAAAAGCGCCAGATGATATCGACCTTGGATTCCGTTTGTCGATTTCGACCAAGTCCATTTGGCTTGGCATTCAGGGATCGAAAAAGAAACCGGACAGCAAAAAAGACCAGTTCCCGCGCAACGGCTCTGGCCTTTTGAGCTAACCACTCATTATGTGCTAACCTTGGCGAACCTGCGATTGCGGTTCGCTCTTTTTTCTGTCTTCTATTATACAACCCCAACGACAAATCGTCAACGAGGAGGAACCTCTCTTGAAAAAACGTGTTCTCTTGCCGCTCGCTGCAACGCTATGCGCGAGTTGTTTTTTCTCTGCGACAACATCCGCCGCAACAAAGCCCGTCTCCGAGATCGCCGAGCGCCCGATCGCCGGCAACGTGACGATTGCGCGCCCGGATTTCGGGAAAACGCTGCCGGGCGAGCCGGACAAGAAAGCGCTTGGCGCCGTCGCGTGGCACCTTGCGCCCGCATACGACGAGCTGCTGCTGCCGGAGGATGCCGCGCCCGAGACGGTCACGATTTTCGGCGGCGCCGAGGCGACGCAGGAGCAGATGGCGGCGTTCATCACGCGGCGCAATCCGTCGCCGAAGCTCAATTGCACCGTGCCGCAGATCGTCCGCTACTATTATGAAGAAGCCGGCCGCGAGGGCATCCGTCCGGACGTCGCGCTCTGCCAGGCATTGAAAGAGACGGGCTTCTTCGCGTACGGCGGCGATGTCGTGCCGTCGCAAAATAATTTCTGCGGCCTCGGCACGACAGGCGGCGGCGTGCGCGGCGCGAGCTTTTCGACGCCGCAGCTCGGCGTGCGCGCCCACATCCAGCATCTCCTCGCCTATGCTTCGACGGACCGCCCGCACGTTACCGTCGTCGATCCGCGCTACGATCTCATCGTGGAGAGCCGCCCCGACATCCACGGCAGCGTGACGACGTGGACGGGGCTCAATGGCATCTGGGCCGTGCCAGGGCGGACGTACGGCCAGGACATCCTGCGCCTCTGGGCCGCCGCAAAAGCGCCGGACGCGAGCGATGCCGCGCTCGCCGCGGCCGAAAAGCGCGTGCGGCAAGCGCCGGACGAAGCGGCGGGCTTCCTCTATCGCGGCATCGTCTACGCGAAGCGCGGGGAAAATGACGCCGCGCGCAAGGACTTCGAGACCGCCGCAAACTACGAGGCGAGCGGCACGGCGCTCTACGACCTCGCACTACTGCAAACAAAAAGCGGTGACCCGAAAGCCGCCGCGAAAACCTATGACACGCTGCTCGCCGCGCACCCGCAATTCTCCGCCGCCGCGTGGTACAACCGCGGCCTCTTATCCCTCGGCAGCAAAAAAACGAAAGACGCCGAGGCCGCGTTCTATCATGCGCTGAACTGCAACCCGCAAGGCGCCGCCGCGCAAAACGGCATCGGCGTCGCGAAAATCCAACAAAAAGACTACGCGCAAGCCTGGGAAGCCTTCGAAAAAGCCGCACAGATCAACAACGCCGATTTTGACGTGCTCGCGAACCAGATTATTTTCGCGGCCTGCGTGAAACCGAAAAAATAATCCGCCACGAAATGGTACAAGAAAATGTGTCCGTCGGTCACAAAAAATTATACAAGATGGCGCGAAAAAAGAACGGCCACGGTACAAGAAAATTGCCTCCGCTGCTGCCATTTCACAAAGAATCCCCGCAAATAACAAGAGCCCTCTGCCTTTCAAAAGCAGAGGGCTCTTTTTGATGCCACGTTAGGCATTACCTGTTGTGAGACAAGGCAGGGACAACCTGTTCTTCAGCTACTTTGACGAGTTTCAATGCCGCGTTAGGCATTACCTGTTGTGCGACAACGTGCTCTCCGATAAGGAGGCGGAGCGTCTCGTCCAGTTTCAATGCCGCGTTAGGCATTACCTGTTGTGCGACTATTGGACCGTTGATTCTGTGTGGGCTTCTAGAGAAGAGTTTCAATGCCGCGTTAGGCATTACCTGTTGTGCGACTTCACGATGAAAAAACGTGGCGTGCATTTCAGCATCGAGTTTCAATGCCGCGTTAGGCATTACCTGTTGTGCGACACAACAAGATGTACTACCACGCGATGGAAAAAGCCGAGTTTCAATGCCGCGTTAGGCATTACCTGTTGTGCGACTCTGTCCTTCTCAGCCCGCGTCGCACAAGGGCTCCAGACAGCGCTTTGTACAATGTCTTGAATTGTGTCAGAAAACCAGCAGGATTTTTCGTGGACACTGTTTTGGAAATGCCATGAAAAAGGCTCGCAACCCGCATCAACGCTGGGCTCATCGTGTCCACAGAATTTTTGTATTTTCTCCCCCGTTTTCGAGGCCAAAAGAG
>Ga0256404_1004552_pt1 | contig 26005 bp, 20 predicted proteins | sample RumenRJG_01DNA_FD_185990 | JGI IMG/M metagenome (GOLD analysis project Ga0256404, IMG submission 185990) | Bovine rumen microbial communities from Lethbridge, Alberta, Canada - RJG_01 | ecosystem: Host-associated > Mammals > Digestive system > Stomach > Rumen | place: Canada: Alberta | collected...
TGAGGAATATTCTTTATCCAGTATAAATTATGCCCATTCCACTCTTCATTTGAATTATCAAAAACTCTTATAACTGGTATATCTATCTCAATATAACCATCCTTATATGGAACACAAGCCTTGGAATCACCAGAAACAACAGTGTATTCATTCACATACTCCGAACCAACCATCACTTTAACCCGGGCATTATCATAATCTCCAGAGGAAAAATAGTATGATCTGTTAAATCGATATGTAAAAGGATTTATTGTTATATAGTTTTTATTAAACACTAATCTGTTAGTAGATAAGCTTAATAATCGCACTGAAATTTCATTATTTCCATACTTCCCAATTTGAAGCTTATACACAGTATTCTCATCAGATTTTTCATTTGGAATTTCATTAAAATCAATTAAACTTCCATTGATGGTAAGACAATATTTTTTTTCAGTTTCATAACCACTTGAAACAATATGAATATATTCTTTACCACTAATTATTTCATAACGAACACCATCTAGAACATAATCCGCATTAATACTCATCCCAGGGATTATCACACGAAGTTCTTCACTACTATTGAAACTATCAAAAGCAGTCAATTCATCATTGATATTAATTGCATAATCTTTTTGTAGTTTTGCATAATAACCTTTAATAAATGAATCTTCTCTTATTACTCCAACTTCTGCGTTATCAAAATCAATGGTACTGCATTGTGGAATAAAAAAGGAATATCCTCCAAGCTCGCATGAATTTATTTCCTGTTCAGATCTATTTTGAAACACAATACAATTTCTAAACAACACTCTCTCAGAATTGTATATTTCTTTACCGTCACAAGTTATAACTAATTGTGGATCAAATTGCTTAGAACCCGAACGACGCAAATAATCCTCAATATTAACAGAAAAACCAGACATGGTTTTTCCCAACTCATTACCGTAAAACGTCAAATTTCTCTGTTCTATAAGTTGTTCTTCATGATAAATATTAAGAACAAGAGCAGAAAAATCACTCAATTCTAGTCTTATATCAGGAAATTCAATATAAATATCTTTTTCATTACATAATCTATACAGTGGCTTAATACGTGTATAATCAATAGCTACTCTACGATGTTCATTAGTGCTTTTTCTTTTTGCACTGGATACATTTTGTATCTTACTTGTCATCCATTCATCGCATAGATATTCTTCGTAGCATTTAGGAGGTTGTTCTGTATGATTCACTAAGTCATCAATTCTTTTCAGAAGAGAAGCCACTAAACGAGTTGCATATATAGGACGATATCTGAACAGTTTTAATATTCCCTCTCGAAAATAAAAAACCTTAGAATTAATTTTTATATCTTCATCATTAATATCCTCTGAATCCTGAAGCTTATTACGAAGTGCTAATACCATTCGTGTAATCATCGGATCATCTTCAATATATTCCCAATTAAGATTTGTCTTATAAAAATCAAACAAAAAATCACAAAAATGAAGCCATGATCTTTTAGTAGTCAGAGCATGAACAACTATTGTTGATTTATATTGATTTCCTGAAGCATTTGTCACAAACCATCTACGATTTCGAATTAAAGCATCTTTAACACAATTACAAAGAATACTTCTTAATCGTCCACTTTCATCTCTATATCCAAATGAAGAAGTAATAAACTTCCAAAAACCAGATTCATCGTCTAAATCCCATTCTTTAGCGTAGTTAATCACAGCTAATGCAATCTGCATTTCAGCTTTCAAACTTAATTTTTCATTAGGATTTGCTAAATAATAATCAATATATCTACGGCTATTAGAATATAGGTTATCAAGATTTTTGCGAGATAATAATTTACTACCCAAAAGAGGATTTTCTGCATATATTTTCGCAATGTAATCATCATCAGAATTGTATATCTGCATATCATTTTCTATAGTATTAAAATCATCTTCCGCAAAATCCAGCTTTTCAATATCTCCCGATATTTTGGAATTAAATCCATATAATTTAATAAATTCATCAGTTGTATAATTATTTCTTGAAATATAAGATCTAATCCATTGGTTATCTGGTGTAGACGGAATAAATGTAATACCATCAAACGTGTTTTCCTCTAAAAATTCAATTATTCTATCATCTGTTATTGATGTATTTGAGGAACAATAAGAAACGCCAAATAAGAATTGCGAATAATCTTCTTTAGACATATCTCTTGCTGCAGCTAAATTTCTAAAAGTATTTGAATCTATAGGCATAAAATATGGAATTTTTAATATATAAACTTTTTTACCCAGTTTATCGATTGATAAAACTTCGTTTTCTGATAATTTATGCATATTATTTGTTTTTACGAGAGCCTGTAATGCATCTGGAAGATCCTCTAGAAAAAAACACTTAATATCGTCTTCATAAACGATAATAAACGCACAATCATCCTTCATATTATTCAACAAATAAATCCTACTCTCATTGCTTTCTTGGTAAAAAGATTTTGAATTAATCATCTTTGTAATCTTTTCCCGTTCTTCCAATAAAAGTTGTTTTCCACACCAATTACCATAATTCTTTTTTTGAGCAAGTTTCTGATATATTCTTTGCCTAGATACCCCATACCAATCACATAGCCAAGAAGATTTAAACCCATAACCATCTGATAATGTTTTTACAGTAGTAATATCTAATTCTCTTTTACTATATTTCTTCCCAACATTACTATTATCATTAGTATTTATAACTGAAGAATCAAAATAATCTTCTCCCAATGATAAAAGTAAATCAATTTGTTCTTGTAGTTGTTGAGCTGAAAGCGTTCCCATACTCCTCATCTTCATAATTGCATCAGGAGTAAGATCTACCACTTGAGATATAGTTTCTATACCAGCATATTTAAATGCATTGTAAATACGCACTGGAACATTCAAATCAGAAGCAGGTCGAGATAGAACATCTTCAGGCAATGTGTTTTTATTTATAGTTTCTTTTTTTATTTCGCTCAATTCAGGAAGCTTATCAATAGAAATATCAGAGAGCATATTGTCAATTTCTTCAAGACACTTTGCTCCCATATTGCGTATCTTTGGCAACTTCTCATAATTATTCACAATTAAATACAAAGTACTCAAATCCGCTCGCATCAAACAGTTTATTGTTCTCTGAGAAAGATTTAGATTTGTTATAGGCACTTCCTTATACTCTTCTTTGTTATCTATTTGCATAACACTTTCCCCAGCCATAATTTAAATAATTGTTTTACTTTTCATTCTTTTTCTTACGCCAATTCTTGTATTCACCTGTGGTGACGCGTTCGTCCACTGGTTTTTCAGCATTTCTTGGAATAGCCCAATCACGTCCAAACTTTGAAGCTCCTGGTATTTTTCCATCCGAACACATCTTCTGAACTCTTCTAACTGTGAGCCCCCATTTTTCCGCAATTTCCTTTATTGTTAAATAATCATCCATACACATACCTCATAAACCAAATAAAAAACGCACCAGAACAGAGCTTAATAGCCTATAACTGATGCTTCCCAAATACTGCAACTGGCTGCCATAAAATCAATCCTTAGGCCCTAATAGCTTTGCGTCACACGGTTTCCCATGTTTTGCTAATATAATAAACTTTCTTACATATTTAACAAAGAATATTATACCCGTTATAACGAATTTTGTCAATAATCACAATAGTCCATCCTAATTCAGAACACTTGTAAAAATATCACTCATTTAGTATAAATATCGCTACTCTTCAAAATAAAAAAACGTATTGTAACAGCACAACATAAGTGCTATCACAATACGTTATTGAATATTATATCATTAACAACATTCCCATAATTATAATACAAGCTAACATCGTAATATAAATTGTTCTAATATGGCAAGTGTCCGTTCGTCCTTCCTGCCACCATAATATTTTTCAATCACTTTCTGAAAAACCTCTTCTTCCGGTGCCGCCTCTGCAAATAAAGTCATCGAGGAACAAAGTTTCAGATAGTCTGGCGAACCAAATATCTTATACGGATCATTTTCATCCAGTGAAAGCAGCACCTTACTTATATTTATAAGATTCTTGCCTAAATAAGGATGAGCCAGATATGCCTTAGCTTCATCTATACTCTTTATAGAATACTTATGCGAGGTAGCAGTCATCCCAAGCCCAACTATCTGAGGAAATATATACCACATCCAATGCGAACGCTTCTTTCCTTGCGATACCTCAACATAGGCAGTTGTATAATCCCTCTGTTGCTCTTTTATAAATCTTTGCAAATTGTAGATATCTTCCATTTAATTTATCCTTCTTCATACATCGCTTCTCTTCTGTCACGAATCAGGCTAATACAACCAGTACATACCATTATTATTATCGTAATAACTGCCACTATATTCTGACTGGACTTTAATGCATTTTCCGAAAAACTTAGACTGATGTAATCATACCATATCCTGTCTACTATAAATATATTAATTCCAATAATATGCGCATATATCAAAGCCGCAATTATACTCATCACAAGATTCCTGCTCTTATATCGGATAACTCCATTATATGACCAATTAGATAACGAAACGAAAACCGCACCTGCAACATATATAACTGTCAGTATTATAGCCCTTTGTAAAGACTCAACTTTAAGAAATGTCATTATAACAAGCATTAATAATCCTATAAATAACATAGATAATAATAATATTACAGGTCCACTCGTTTGCTCCGCTTTAGAAAGCATCATAATAACGGTCTCTATCATTATCAGTATGATCACGCTGACGACATTCTCATTTATCTGTCCAATCTCAAGATCGTAATTGTATCTGAGAAAAACGACTACTAATAATCCAGAAAGATATGGAAGCAATGTAAGAATAACCCTCAGCGAACTATTAAACAGAAATAATATAATAACCATTACAAATACAAGTATTGCTATAACCATATTCAGCCTCCTTAAAACGTCACAATCCTTTTATTACCTTAAGAGCTTTTTTATTCACCGCTTTCTGTAATCCGGATTTCTCTTCCTCTAAAACAGCAACTTTCTGCTTCAGTTTTTCATTTTCCTTCTTTAATACTTCAATCTGCTTCTCCATAGCCTTATCAAGAATAACCTTAGTCGGATTAGTAAAGGATTTTCCCTTCTGCTTTTCTCTCGCATCTTTTAATGCAGCAACAGCTATAGGGTTTTTATAGAAGAAAGCTCGCGACAGACCTGTGCGCTTGACCAGCTCTGCTACTGTAACCTGAACATCCGACTCAATCATTTTTGTTATCTCTTTTACAGCCTTTTCTTCTTTCTCAACGCTTGAAGCCTTATTAACTTCAAGCATCTTACTAAAATTACTCACACTGTCACTCTCCTTCCTTCTTTGTAGTAGCTCTCAACATCCTATCAAGATTATCTCTGAGCCCTCTTGTTTCTTGGGCTACTGTTTCATCACTCATCCTTCGATAATTATCTACAGAAGAAACTCCGCTATGTCCAAGCAGTTTAGCTATCTGCTCATCCGGAAGATGCATTTCCACAAGCTTCTTTCCATAGTTATGTCTGAAGATATGTGTGCTTGCAGTAAAATATTCACCATTATCATCCCTTAGATCATTTTCATATATCATTTTCCTGAGATGATATGATATCTTTCCGGCATTCATAGGCTTATCTGGGTTCTTATTATCAGCAAAAACATACTCACATGCCCCAAACCTTTCATTTGTGTATGCTGATGCCGCCTCGATCAGTTTCTTAATATCTTCTGTTACTGGCTTTCTATATGATCTTCCCGTCTTATGCTGAGTGATTGTTATTATATATTTTCCATCTTGCTTTGATATACAATTCTGCTTTAAGTACAGAAGATCAGATATTCTTGTTCCAAGTAACTGGTGAAGTGTAAGCGCACGCGCCACCTGCCTATCTATATTAATTATCGAAGTATTGAGCCTTATCAGTTCCGAATCTGAATACGCTTTATATACCGTTCTTCTCTTTTTATTGATATCCGACCTCAGAAATACTGTCCTTAGTTTTGTACAATCAAGCATTCTTCCGGCCAGATCCATTATTTCTCTTAATAGAGTCACATCTTTAGGCTGGTACTTTCCTCTTTTTGCCTCAGTATTGATATAAATAAGATATTCTTCTGTTATTTCTCTATTCAGATCAGTAAGTGATTTAATCATCGGATAATTTATATTCAGATACTCTGCTAGTCTTCTCACACTTGCCACATCCTGCTTTACCGAAGCAACAGCTTTATAGCCAAGTTCCATAAATGCGATACGTTTCATTTCCTCTCTGATCATCTGTTGAGGTATTTTAGAGAAATCCATAGTTTTTACAGGTCTCGTTTTATTCTCTTTTAACATTATTCCAAGTTTGGAAAGTTCCCACGTATCTTTATCATACTCATTTATATCTGACTCTGGCTGCACAAAAGAATAAACCTGTCGAAAATAACCAATTGCAGGATGTTCCTGAGTATTTTCTTTTAAACTATCCGGACTGCTTCGTTTTACAATAAGACTAAATCCATTTTTAAAGAGCCATTTCTTAAACTCAGTCTCCCATTCTTCCCATGATACATCAAGGATACTATTTACTTCCATTTTATTAAGAAACCTGCAGATCATGTTGTAATATGTTATATCTGTCGCAAGCGAATTGGTTGTAACCTGAGTAGATCTATACAGAACAAAATTCTTAAACTCATTTCGCAATGTTTCAGAACGAAGCTTCCCAATATTAAAAACTCTGTTACCATACTTAACCTTTTTGTTTTTATCAATCTCTGGATCATAGTTTGGCAGATCCTTTAGTCGTATCTTTAAACTAAGCTTCTTAGAAACCTCAGCGGTTATAATATTATCCGTATTTGAAAAGAATTCCTCGTTTGCTGCATCAATCTTATTCGGAACATAATCAATATACTGTTTTGTCATTTCTTCAGTCTTGTGGCCAAGAAACTCTCTTATTGACTGAAGGGATGTACCTGAATCAAATAATTCACTTGCGATGGTATGCCTGTAATCATGAGGACGGAATATATAGTCATTGCAATGAATTCCATGCTCTGTGCAGCATATTATCATTTGTTTTCTGAAGGTACCTATCTTATAAACCCCACCGGAAGGATTCTGAAACACAAACTGATCCGGCTTTATATCATTTTTCTTTATATACTCTTTCATCATTTCATATAAAGCTGCCGGGATAGGGATAACCTTTTCAGTAGCCATCTTATTCTGATAAACCTTCATCCATGTATCATTATTTCTTTCAAAATATGCATCACCCCTGATGGCACACACTTCTCCAACTCTGAGCCCGGTACATAAGAGATGAAAATACATAAGACGCAGATATTCAGGAAATTCATTTATATGCTCAAGCATCTGTTTAATCACATCATCCCCTACAATTCTATCCTTATGATAAGGATGTACTTTCTTCAGATAGAACTCTGGTTTAAATGGTATCTTCTCTATAGTTCCCCTTGATAACAGATACTCATAAAACTTATAAACATCTGTAACTTTATTGTTGTAGTACTCTATTGTGATTCCATAATCTATGATCTGAAAATAAGCATCCAGATCTATTTCTTTAAGGTCCTTAACAGAAAGCTGGAACTCGTCACAGTGATTGAGAAGTCCAGCTATGTTATATAGAATTGTCCTTATGTTTGATATTGCTAAATCTGTAATTCCCACAAGATACTTTGCATATAATTTAGCAAGCATTCTATTCTCATCATCTTTTATATAATCAAACTTCAGTCTTATAACCGGACTTGCCGGACTGTTTCTAGTTTCATCTATATTCATCTTTTCCATATACCAGACATTAGCCTCCCAATTAATTCTTTCAGCCTTCATGAAAAGAAACTTCTTTATATTATCAAGTATCTGACTATTTCTCTTTCCAAGTGTCACCCCCAGCTTTTCCATCTCCGAAACAAACTCTATATCTTCAGACTCCATCATCTGTGATATATCATCTATTCCGTTTCTTATACAAAAATCATAAAGCAAGTTAAGTGGTGCGATAAAACGGTCTCTTCTATCTTTTCTCTCATTTATTGTTCCATACGGTCTTTCCTGAAGAACATGATTTAACATATCAAACACCTGATGCTTGAGTTTTTCAGGCGCATCAAGCGTAAAATCAAATAATAATTCATCCTTGTCCTTCGTATACCAAAAGCTCTTTGCAATATCTGGATCTGGATGATAAAGCAGAAATATCTTTTCTTCCTTATACTTAAGTACCGGTTTCATAAAGAGTCTTTTAGCCAGTATTTCTGAATGCTTAATCTGAACGTTATCAAATACCTTTCTATATTTTGAAATAATCTTTTCTGATACGCAGCATGATTTAAGAAGATAATCTATATACTCTTCCCTCATTTCATAATCTATTTCCGAAAGATCCGTAATACCTTTCAGAATTAAAAACACTGCCGTTCTTTGATGGTATTTATTCTTATTAGGATTAAGCTCTGCATTGAGAAAGAATCCTTCAGCATTATTAGCTGCTATAATCCCCCGTTCCAAATAATAGATATGCTGAGAATATGCTCCGCCATAATAACCCTTTGTTTCAAAAAACGCCCTTAATCCGTCGATATCCTCATATCTGAGATCATTAAGGCTATAGCATGAAAGGTACTTCATAGCTTCAAACAGATTATCCCGTGTTCGGATAATAATACCCGATTCGCCTGGAATGTACTTTTTAAGCTCCGCTATTAAGTTTTCTTCGTCTCTGCTTATATTTATCGCATGAGATACATTACCTAACTGATAAAACTTTGCCATACTAGCCCTTCCATCTATAACAAATCATTGATATTAAATAACGCAGAATTCTGACTATAGAATTCTTCACTCGCTTCTGTCAGCTCATCAACATTGATGTTTAGATACTTCTCAGTCGTAGAAATATTCTTATGACCAAGCGCTTTTGAAATCAGTAGCAGATCCCAACCACTCTTTCTTCTTTCATTTGCAAAATAATGACGCAGCATATGCGGTGTTACCTTTATACCAGTCTTCTTATGAAGTTCTAACATCATCTGATATACGCTCCCAACATCTTCTGGCTCTCCGGCATGCTCTCCGGCTATCTTTACGAATAGATACCTTGTTCCCTTCAGAAGATTTCTATATTCTGATAGATAATAAAGCAATATATCAAACGTTTCCTTACTCACCTTTGCTCTTCTATACTCTGCGTACTTTGCTCTAGCATTATTAGGGTTATCATCTCTGAACCATACTTTTATGGTTCTATTCTTATAATCAATATCCCCTTCATACATAACACCAAGCATTTCTCCGATTCTCATTCCCGTTTCAGAAAGAAGAAGTATCATAAGCCGATCCCTGCAATTGGTACAGGCCTCTACCAGTTTAGATATGCTTTCCTTATCAATAGTTCTTCCTACTGATTCGTCTTCATTAAGATATCCTCTGAAACTCCTACATACCTTTGAAAACTTCACACCTGCCCTTCCCGAAAAAGTTACAACTTTATCTGAAAGAACCTTAAGATCTCCAAAGTCTTCATATTCCATTTCCAAGAAAGAAAACCATCCAAACACATCCTTTAAATATTCATTACATGTCTTGTTTGTAGGAATATGCGTCAGATCCCCACCTGTATGTCCTGAACACTTAAGCCAGAAGAGAAAATCCGTAAAATGAAGATGCTGCTTATCAAAAGGAAGATCCATTACATCCGCAAGTGTCATCTCCTTCTTATCCAGATATGTCAGATAGTAGGATAACGAAAATGCACATCTCTTAATTGTATTCGGAGAATACTTTGCCTTTGTCTTATAGGTCAGATATTTAGTTGGAAGCTTACTGATCTCCATATCAGCAGAATTCATAACGTAATAGTAGGTTATATTCCCGTCCTTAACATTTCCTGTTATATAACTATTCATCCATTCATCCCCTTAAGTCGAACGCTATACACGCAATACACAATCGACTTTATACTGTATTATAAAGTCGATTTTATTGTTTGTAAAGTCGATTTGTGTATATATTCTTATCAATTTATTTATATATCCTCTTATATCTTTCCGCCTTTACATGCCATATAAATAGTGATAACATAGGCATTGGAGGTACTTTTCGATGAGAATATATGATAAAAATGAATTAATTGCTCTTGTACAAAAAGCGATTGGAGAACAGAATATAAAGTCGTTTGCCGAAAAAGCTGGCCTATCAAGAGACTATATTTCCAGACTTCTTCTGGGAAGATTTGGAGACAGCCCCCGAAAAAGCACATTAGAAAAGATTGCTTCGGCCACTGATCTGGTATCTCTTGATGAGCTGATGCAGGCTGCCGGATATAACAAAGTTTCTATTCCAAACAAAACACCAAGCAAAGATTCAGTCATCAAAGCCTCCCTACTTTCATCTCTTGCCAGCACAAATCTTTCGTGGTCTGTCGAAGGAGAAAGCGGAAACTATTCACTAACCGTAAAATGTAATAACTCTTTATTTGATACCTGGAGTTTTATCTTTCTTGATTCAAAAGAAGCAAAATCCTCCAAGTCATCAGCTGATAGGTTATTCCATTATTACCTCAACTTTTTATTCAGAAATATACCTTCTTCAACCAAGATCAGTTTTGTAACAGATGACAAAGAAGAATTCGATCTTTACAAGAAGAATCTTCCAGTTAATCTGGCAGTAAACATTTCACTTATTCTTGTTGATTCAGAGGCTCTGGGTGTAGACAAGGAAATAGTACTTAGTTCTAGTAAAGATAGTAGCGAAACTAAAATTAAAGTCTTTTAAATACAAATGCGGCAGAGTTCAGACACCCTGCCGCATTAAGCTTTATAGCCTTGTGATCAATTTTATTTCCAGAACTAACGTTCCGAAAGCCATTACTATTTTTCTAATCCTTCTCTGCAGGTATCTCTTTTCATATATAGTCCTTTACCTTTATTCAGTTCTCAAACAGCCATTGTGCGTTAACTGTCTTTATACTGATATGATAATGATTATTACTCGGACATTCATTACACTGCATATTTGTTTTTTATCGGGATTATGTCGGGAATAGCACCCGTTGTATATCTATACATACCTTTTCAAAGTCATTAACATATAAAACCATCCATTGTCATTGTTAAAACTTTGCTACTATTGCTGTTCCGTACCCATCGCTTCAACTAGTAACTTAAACTCTTTTAATGATTCTTCTAAATGCTCTGTCAGATACGGTATCGCAAAACCCCAGAGTGTAACACCAAATAATGTGATTCCTTCTTTTCTCTTATCATAGTACGTTCCCCGTGATATCCCGAGGAGTTCCATGATTTCATCAGCTGTATGCTTCGTACCATCAAGAAAACAATATCTTATATATCTGTAATATAGTTCTCCATCATGAGGATATTCCTGAACCTTACTCATAGCATACCTCATCATTTCCTGTACTATTCCGGAATCAAACAATGGTCTTAAACTCTTTTCTACTACATAATCTTCTTCCTCTTCAGGAAGATGCTGAAGATAATCAAGTGCCTGCCTTATCTCATCTTCTCTTTTTAATAAGTCGGTTTCAACGTTCTTTGTATTACAGATTGCTGAGTTCCATCCCATCTCTCTGTACAGACTTAGAATCTTTAAGCCTTTATTATAAAGATCGTTTTCATCCATATCGTTAATGATACATAGGCGGGTGATGTTACGAATCGCCCTTGAGTCTTTCCTACCCAACTAAAAACCTCCTGTCATTTATGATACTGAATAGGCGAGAAAAGGATCCAAGGGAAAGTGAGTATCCTGAACAAACCTACCAGCCCGATTTTCTGTGATATTTCGAAGGTGCAAATAGTCATTTATCTATGCAGCGTAACACTTTCTTCGGGAGAAACTACATCAGATTAATGATCAATGCTTGAGAAGGACATTCCTCTTTTCCTTCCGCAATCATAATATACTATACATTTTTTCTACACTCAATAGAAAAATAGTTCCGTTTTTATACTGTACATAGATTTTTACTTGCTATTTTATGCAAAATCTAGTATATTCAGAAAGAACCCAGTCACATATTTTGTTATATGATGCATAAGAAAAGATTTTGGAACATAATATAAAAAAAATCATTTTATTAGAAAGCGGTGTGATTTATGAAAACCAACCCAACTGAATATAATAAGAAAATAGGCAACATACTCAGAAACTCCAGAAAAACTGCCGGATACACATGTGCAGATGTAGCTGAAAAACTTGCTGAATATGGTTTCTCTTGTAAAACTGCCGCTGTTAATGCCTGGGAAAACGGACGTACTGCTATCGGCGGTTTGCAGCTTCTTTTACTCTGCCATATCTATAACATTAGGGATATCTATTCTGTATTTCTAGGAGATAATACTGACACAATGCTTAATAAAGAAGGCCAGGCTAAATTGGACGACTATCGAAACCTGCTTATTGCATCTGGTCTATATAAAGAAAAAACAGTTCAAAATAATGTTGTTGATTTTCCAAAGTATAAAATGCAGGTCCCTATATATTTAATGGCCGTATCAGCTGGAACCGGAAATTTCCTTGATGATGATAATCACGATATGGTTGATATTCCGGAGAAATTACCAAATGGGATAACTACTGACGATATAGATTATGCCGTTCATATCCACGGTGATAGTATGCAGCCGAAGTTTGAAGATCAACAAATAATATGGGTAAAAAAATGCTCAGAATTGAGCGAAGGAAATATAGGCATCTTCTATCTTAACGGAGATGCATACTGTAAAAAATTCCATAAAACAAAAAAAGGAATCTCACTCATTTCTTTAAATCCGGCATATAAGCCTATTATCATAAAAGAAACGGATGAGTTCCGTATTTTCGGTAGGGTTATCATGTAGTCCTTATTATGGGACATACCTTTGTGTATAATCAGGTTAGTTGATCGAATAATCATCATGTTTAGGAGGTGTTGTAATATGATTAACAACCTTAAAGCCATACGCAAACAGCATAACATTCATCAGAAAGATCTTGCCACGGCCATAGGTGTATCACCTAAAATAGTTTATAAATGGGAAAATGGTAGTGCCACCCCATCAATTCGTGCCGTTCTTCTTCTGTCCCACTATCTAAATATCCCAATAGACAGCATTTTCTCTATAGATGACGAAATAGAAGAAATGCTTTAATAGTATTTGGGCTTCCAGTGATGCCAACTGGAAGCCTAGTTTTTATTTCTCATTATCAAAAATATCTAGAATAATATCTTTAAGCATTCCTTTTGTATTTTCTTCATCGTCTTCAAAAACGAATGGCATTCTTATAAAATGAACATTTATATTTCCCGACGGACTTTCACTTATAGCAACCGGAAAATCCTCTTCTGCTTCTTCATATCTATACATCGGATACAATAAATAAACATCTTCTATACCACGTTTACGTGCATATTCAAGTACTTGATATAAATCACCTTGTTTAGCTTCATTACTGATAGTTTCTTTATAATTTGGATTATCTTCAAAACGAGACATTTCTTTATACTTCGTATCCAGAATAAAAACCTTATCATTATATTCGGCCAAAATATCATGCCTCATTGTGAATGCAGCACCACTTGTTTCTCCCTTATATACTATTTTTTCTACTAAACTCATCCTGCTTTCCTGTAAAATAACTTTTCCGCCAATTTGAGTTAGTACTTCTTTTAAATAACCTCCAATAAATCCCTCAAATAATAATTCCGTTGGAAATAAGAAGCAGAATGACTCACTATTATTTACATTATAATTTGTCATTTTATTGAGAAGAAACATCTTACTCATACTAATTATTATTCCATAATGCCCATTTAATTTGCTGAGTCTAATCTTATCACAATCACTAGGCTTACATTGAACATCCGATATATCATTAAGTCTCGTTAATATTCTCCTTAGTTCTTTTTGGTTTTTTGCCGATGTAATATTAATAAGCATTTTACATGTATATTTAATTATCCTATTCACATTATTATCAAATTCAAAATCTGAATATGTGCATCGAAACTTATCCGCTTGACCATTAGGTATTTTCGTAATCATATAGTCCTTAATGTCAAACTTCCCTTTTATACTGGTTGAATCTATTGTTTTGTCAACATATTGATAAAATATACCTCTCTCAACAGCACTGCGAACATATCCTATATAAAGAGTTATAAACAATTCTTTTAAATCATCTGCATCTTTTAATTCACTCGAAATACTAATAAATGGATATTCTAATTTATTACAATACTCAAGCCACTTAACAAGATTATTTAGCAAATGCTTTTGTGTCAGTTCATCCGTCTCATGATCATCCTTATCGGTACTAAAAACACGTGGATATATATTTAACTGTCCACCTTTAAAAACAATTGTACCTATATACTTTTTTGTTCTAATTGCCCCTGAACCAATAAAATCAATAAACTGCTGCTGACTCTTTATATCTCCATCTTTATAAAAAACAGATCTTTGCTCCCAATTATCTTGCAAAAAGTCATTTAATTCATCCAGAGCAGATTGCGACTGCCATGTCTTTGGCAATTTTGAATTAGAAATCTTAGTATATTCGTACTTATTAAGCTTGGTGGCATATTCTATAATATGTCTATTATCTTTGGGAGATTGATTATAATCTTCAAGATTAATTATCATATTATTCTACCTTTTCTTTAACTTTAAGTCTTCCAAATTCTTCATCTACGATTTCGATTTTTGCATCTGATTCTTTTATAGCTTCAATTATTATACTTGCAACCTTATTCCTATCATCATAAAAATACTCATATAACAGCGGGATAATATTATTATTTAATATACCGCATAAATCCGACTCATCTTTACCCATAAAATAAGAGTGTCCTACTAAAAGATCAGTGCTTTCAAGTCTTTTGACCAAATCCTTATTAATCTTCTCAAAAATCTTTCGAAGAACACCACTTGGAACCAGTTCTGGATCAGGTTTCTGCTCAATGAAATCAAATCTTCTTCTGAGAGCTGCATCTATAAGCGATATTGACTTATCTGCAGAATTCATCGTTCCAACAATATAAAGATTATTAGGAACAGCAAAAGGATCTCCTGATTGAAGCGTGGCACTTGTTTCATTCAGCTCTCCCCATCTTTTATCTTCTTCAATAAGTGTAATAAGCTCACCAAAGACTTTAGAAATATTTGCTCGATTGATTTCATCTATTATTATTACATAATTTTTATTATCATCATTAAGAGCTGTATCAGCAATAACCTTAAAAACTCCATCCACTGTCTTGAATGCCATCTTATCACTATTTTTATCCGGACGTAGCCCCTGAATAAACTCCTCATAACCATAGTTCTGATGGAAAGTTGTAAATACTATCTGCTTTGCTTTTATTAATTCTTTATATCGTGCAACATTTTCCTTTCTATCAGGATTTTTCTTTCTAAATTCGTCTATAGTCTCATTATCAATTATTGCCAAAGCATACTCTACCATGGAATAGGTCTTACCTGTTCCTGGAGCCCCATAGACTATAAAGTTAATCGGATATATTTTTTGCTTTCTAGGCTCTCTATTTATCTCTAAACAGGTTTTCAAATCTTTTTCCTCTTCACTTTTTTTATCAATTTCTAAATTATCTGCTTCTTCTTCGTAGTAATACTTTTTATATAAATACATCACATTTTCTTCATCCGTGATCTGATAACATGAAGTAAGTTTTCCTTCTGATTTAACTGGGAGTTTATCGCCCTCAGAAAACACCATATTCCATTTTCCCGGCTTCAAATGTGGCATATTTGAGTTACCATCATAGTGATATGCTCCTATTTGATCAATCAGCGCAATGAGTTTTTGTCCATCCATTGCCACAAATACCGTATTGTCATCAGCATTATAAAACCTTACTAATTCACCAGCCTTTCTAGATGCTGTCTTTTTGTCCGTTGTATAATACTCTTCACACAATTTCTCAGCTAATAATGTTTTATCTATACTCCCCCCAACAATATACTCTTCTAATGAACCCACTTTAGGCCAACCTATTCCAGCAACAGATTTATGCCTCCATTCCGCCGCATAATTAGATTCATCATCAGATGTTCCTAAACGAACAAACAATTTCGGAGTACCAAACTTATCTTTAATCATATCAATCAGGTGTCTATATGGTATTCCTGCAAAGTTTTCAATCATCGCTATCTGACCACTACGAGCATAATATTTTCCACTTGGTTTAATACCAAAACAATAAAGAACATGATACTGCCATTCATTGTTATGAAATCCGCTTAGTTTGTCAGGACATACAATAGAAAAATATTTATGAAACCAAGCCAAATTATAATATTGAATTCCTAATTTTTCCTTTAGTTCATCATCAAGTTGTTCATATGCCTCAAAAGAATCCAATTTCGATTTTTTTATAATATCTACACCAAGAACTAGCGCATCTCTTAATTGTTTACCTAATTCTACGGCTTCATCATCAGTTAATTCTTTGGGTTTTTGTGAGCTTCCAGTCATCCATATTCCAGTATCTTTTTTCTGAAACAAGCCAAATTTATAAGCAGAGCCCCCCGCTATACTTCCAAAACAGCTTCTACTTTCTGAAACCATCTCAAGCCAATAACATAATGAATTACTATTATCTCCATTTGTATAATACATTGTTTTCAATATTTCATTATCAGATAATGATGCTAGTTTTTCCGGAGAAAAATATTTAAGTAAATCATTTCGACATTCTTCTATATTTTCTTTTGTTTCAGAAAACTCTAAACCTGATTCTTCAATATGGAACTTAACAATGTTTGCTGCTCTTTCATATTCATTAATAAATTCTATAACATCATCCGATTCGTCTTCTCGTTCAACTATAGAATCCACTTCTTTTAAAAAATTTTCATTATTGGCATAAAGATATGTTAGTGTTGCCACATATGACTGACTCGCATTCACAAGATTTAATACTCCAAGAACCGGAGAAACATAATAATCATTCTTTCTTTCTAAACCTTTACCTCCTAACCACCATTTAGAATCAGTTATGAATCTAACCAAATATTCTGTATTCTTAATTGCACTTTCTTCATCAAAGCCATCAACTTTAAATTCTTGCTCGAAAATAGAAGTAACGCCATTTACAACGGTCATTTTTAACTGATCCTTATCTGTCTCAGCCCTTGCGATTTGATACACATCTTTTTTTTCTTTAATATTTGACGGTGATATTTTTTTCAAATCATCGAATCTCTTATCCAAATATCTTTCAGTATACTCTCGATATCTCATTACTTCCTTTGCAAGTGGAACTGCGATTGCTGCTAACACAAACCATTGATTAGGAGCATATATTTTTTGGCCTGCAGAATTAGATATAATTGCTGTAGTATCTTCAAACTCAACATCACTTCCCGACGCTGTTATTATTTCTTTAAATATCTTTTTAAATGATTTACTTAAACAAAAGTCCTTATATTCAAATTGTTGTAAGTTACCCCTCGTTTCTTCAACTAATAACCCCAAATCATATAGTTCTTTCATCAAACATCCTCCTTTTTAACCCTCTTCTCTTTTTTCAGCAACCTCAGGAATCTCATCTACAGGTTGCAAATCGAGAATAACAGGATTAAACGGTCCTACATTCAACGGTAAATTATTCATTTCATTTATTATTTTTCTTGCTACTTCTCTAATAACAGGCACCGCTACTGAATTTCCAAATTGCTTATAAGCCTGCGTATCAGAAACTGGAATAATAAATTTTTCAGGAAATCCCTGAAGTCTAGCACACTCTCTTGGTGTCAGCTTTCTTGGATTTAATTCTTTACCTTGATCAATTAGAATTTCGCTTCCATCTTTATAATATCTCGCACTTAACGTATTAGTATATGTTGACTTGCTATTAAATAATGAATAGCCAAATCCGTTTCCCTTTTCCTCATGCTCTTTTTTTCTTCTTTGATGCCCTTCCCATAGCTGATCGCTTATTGTATACTTTTCATCAACATTTTTTTCCAATATATTTCCCACAGAAGTTTCTTGATGTGTTGGAGTTGGAAAAATAAAATTATAGTCAGTTGGTAAATTAAAATGATCCTTACTTATACCAACTATATAAATCCTCTCTCGATTCTGCGGAACTCCAAAATCGCCAGCTCTTAAAACATCATATTTCACATAATAGTTTAACGCTTCTAAATGATTTAATATTACCGCTAAAGTTCGTCCCTTATCATGTCCCCTTAATTGTTTTACATTTTCCAACAAAAAAGCCTTAGGTCTATGAAAATTTAGAATTCTTTCTATTTCGAAAAATAATGTACCTCTTGTATCTGCAAATCCTCTTTTAAGACCCGCTTGAGAGAATGGTTGACACGGAAATCCTCCCAACAATACATCAAATGCTGGTATATCATGTTCATCAATTTTAGTAATATCTCCTTCTGGTTGTTCACCAAAATTGATTCTGTATGTTTTCTGGGCAAATTTATCCCACTCGGATGTGAAAACACAACGCCCTCCTAATTCTTGAAAAGGAATTCTGATTCCACCTATTCCTGCAAATAAATCTATAAAGTCAAAATTCCCCTGTTGGTTATTAGGAAAGGGTATTTCTTTAGCAAAGTTTAAAATTGATTTTAATTCTAATGCTGATGGTGTTGATTCTCCATTCTCCCACCTTCTGATTGTTCTATCTCCATTCTTTCCCATACCTAAAGCATCAGCAAAATCCTTCTGCGTTAATCCTAATTCAATTCGCTTAGCTTTGATTAATTCGCTTTCTTTCATTATTCTCCTCCGTTAAAATACAGGTCATATTGTCCTCATTTTATCACATTATGAATTCATATTGAATAACATATTGATGTTTTTTATGTTACGAATTAAAATTATATAATAAAATAAAAAGGAGAATATCTAATGCCAATAGTTAATCCAATACGCCCAAATTTCATAGGTGATTTGACAAACATAAAAGCTAAAATAAAAACTGACGTAACACAAACACAATATATTTTTGACGAAATAATATATGTTGCTGGACTTTTTGGTCATTCACCATCAGTACAATATCAACACTTAATTGACATTTTAGATTCTCGTGATCACGTATATGACGTAATAAAAAGAGCTGGAATAAAAATAGATGTAAAAGTAACCGGTGCTTTAACAGAATGTATATGTCAAATTGCTTTAGATGCAACTATCCCAAACAGGTATAGTACACTTCCAAATAAATGGAAATGGCTAGGTGATTTTGCTATAATAGCTTCCCCCTTTAATTTATATGTATCTGTAAAAAGCTATAAAGCAAAAGAACGCCTTCTTGTAAGTGGCACAGGACAATTCACTGCTCCTGTTATTGGATATGGTTTATTTGATAAGCCTGGAGAATGGTCTGAATCTAGAACAAAACAATATAAACAACGTGGATTCATAGCAATATACATGCCGAGAGCTTTATATGACAGGTTATCAGCATCTTCTAAAACCGTAAAAAACATTTATGAAAGACCTTTGCTCCGTATTATTGACGATTTTGCAGACGATATAAGCGCTGCCTGCCCAGCCGGAACCTATGAAATTGATTATGATTCATTTTAAAAACTCAGAAAAAACACTGTCAATCGGCAGTGTTTTTTATTTATTGAATATAGATATCAGATCTTGATCATAGAAGCATAATCCTGTAATATTGATAATATCAAAAAATGCAGGAGGTTTTTATAATGCTAAAAATAGGAACCATCTATCGTACTGCTCAATCCCCCAATTTTAAAGACCCTGTCGTTGATGGATATCAAAATTACTATTTTGAAACAAATCTAAATGACGAGTATAGCTTTGCACCTCGCCGAGGAATTAACACTATATCACCCATCACCGGCTCAGATGGAATCCAAAGAACACCTGTATATATATTACACATTTCTCATAAAAATAGCGGTGCTAATTATAATCCGTGGCACGATGAAATCGATTCAAATAATGGAATAATCAAATATTTCGGAGATAATAAACCTGACGTAAAAAACCCTAATAACAAATATCTCGTAGAACAATTCCATTATAATTGTCATTCCAGCAAATCAGTAAGAGAACTCAATTCAGTTCCAATTATCTGTTTAGAAAATGTAAAATCCGGCTATAATCGCTTTTTAGGTTTTGGAATAATTGAATCTGCTGAGTTAATCACCCAATATTATGATTTATATGATACTTATATCCCTAATTATTTATTCAGAATATGTATTTTTTCTATTGCCGAAGAAAATGAGGAATTCAATTGGCAATGGATTAATGACAGATGTAATCCCAAATTAAGTATTAAAGAAGCAAATCGTAATGCACCTTCTTCTTGGAAAAAATGGATCAACCAAGGGATGCCAAAAATACATACAATAAGAAGAAAGGTATTATCTGGAAAAGTAATTCCTGATGATTTACAGCGTCCAAAATCTAAAAGTGATTTAGATATACTATTAAAGGATATCTATTCATATTACGCCGGACGGAAAAGTGACTTTGAAGCTCTTGCAATGGAGGTAACCAAATTAGTTATTGAAGAAAACGGAGGAAAATGCACACCGGGATGGCTTACCCCAACAAGTGGAGATGGTGGTTACGATTTCGTTTTAAAAACAACATTGGGGACAACAGACTTAGCACGTCTTCAAATCATAATGCTCGGCCAAGCTAAATGTGAAGTATTAACAGGGCACGTTAATGGAAAGGACATAGCTCGTCTCATTGCAAGATTAAAACGAGGATGGGTAGGATCGTTTGTTACTACTCAAACGTTTTCTGTTCCTCTTCAACAAGAAATCCTAGATGATAACTACCCGCTTCTTCTTATTAATGGATTAAAAGTCGCTGAAATCGTTCAAAAAGAATTAAAACTATCTGAGTACAAAACACTTTCTGACTATTTAGATTCTATAACAAAACTCTACCAAAGAAAATCAATTAACCCCGAAAGTATACTAGACTAAGAGCAAGTTTCGCACTGTATTACAAAAACATAGTTTTTGTGGTACAGTGCTATTCACTTGATGGGGAAATCCTCCCCATACCCAAAGACGAAAAACCCTGTTTTTCTATTAGCTTGTATATTATAAAAATGAACTTATTATATTTTTCCATTTTATATTTCTTGCTTATTCTCCTTGCTCTTACTTTTCGTCTTTTGATAATTTAACAAGGTTACTATATTATTATTCATTGTAAATAAAACTTTTTCTTCATCCTTTGCTTTCTTTAACTGATAATATATTTGTGATTTTTTTAAATTTAGTTCTTCTCTTTTTCCCTTAAGCTCACCAATATCAGGTAAAGATCCACTCGGATATTTTGCTTTCAAAAATGTTAAAGCTTGTTCGTATTTTTCAATTTCTAAATAATGTTCCTCACTGAACTTTGATGGATTATTCGAATTTCTATAATCTTTATATATCTTTTTATTTGCATAATACTGAGCCATAAATCTTATCGATTGATTTAATTCTTTTAATTCCGAATTCATTTCTTTTTTCACTTTGTTAAGATTATCAATTTCGCTTTTTATTTTTTTATGCTCTATACCCACACTTTGAATAGTATCAAATCCATGTTCCTGAGCATACGCAACTGTAAGTGCCATTTCCTTTAGATTACTTATCTTAACCTTTTGTGCATATGCTCTGTTAATTTGAGCCTTCACATTATTCTGTAAATCTACAACAAGTCTAAAATCTGATTTTACAAAAATACACTTAATCTGATTTATCGGTATTCCAAAATTTCTAGCTATTTTATCAACCTGTTCACTCACTTGAAACTCAGATTTTTCTCTTATCCTTTTTTCAATACTATCGAATTCATAATCTGTTCCAAGCATTCGTCCTCTTATATATTTATCTCTATTAGGAGGAAGATAACTGATTTTTCCTCTTGTAATCTTAATACCTATTTTATATTGTTCCTGCATTATGTTACGAAACTCATTAAATGAATCCGATTTTTCTATCACTTCATTAACTGCTTTTCTTATACATCCCTTTATAGTTTCATATTTTTCTTTTCTTGGTTCCATTCCATTTTCTCGAACTTTTTGGGTTTCCTCATCTAGCTTTTTCTGGCCTTTTTGTTTTGCCCTATACTCCCGATCAGTTATCTTATTTCGCGCGGGGGTTAATAAATCCACTTGTTCAAATCCTTCTCTTTCACATAGATCCATCACAGATTTTTTGATATGTTCTAAAAACGATTTCGATGCCCAATGCTTTTTCCCTTCTCTCCATTCACACGATTTTGTCATGTAAGGTTTCTTTTTAACATCACAAAATCTAACACTATGGACAACTATATGACAGTGAATATTATTACTCCCATTGTGACCGTCAGTATGTGTACATACCATAATCTTATGTCCCGGAAAATGTTCTTGAGCAAACTCTATTCCCAATTTCTGGGCACGTTCTCCAGTTAATCCATTATTAACATCTTCCGGATCAAATGAGAGAATGTAATGATGTGTTTTTATACTATTACGAGTCTGTTTGATATTATATTTCTTATCAATCTCATTGCATTCATCTGAAAAAGAAAATGGATCACAGTTTATCCCATCTATAAAGTATTCATCTCTTAGAATCATCCTTCCTTTTTCATCAAGTATAGGTTTATTAGTTTCCTCATTATGCTGATATATCATATAGTCAAGTGCTGCATTATAGTTATTATTTTTTACAGCTAAATGTTTAATAATTGCCATTTTTATCACCTGCCAATTCTGATAGTTTTACAAACGCCTTATGCATCTCATCCATACATTGATGGATACTATCAATCATATTCATTGATCTGTAGCCACCTTGATTGAAATATTTAGCAATCTGATTTAGATTACTACCTACCTTTCCAAGGTTCGCCTTTATCTCACGGATTTCGGGCATATCTACTAATATGTCTCTTTTTATAACCACCTGTTTCCCTAGGCAGCATTTTCTCACATACTCTGAAACTGTCATTTTTGCACTATCAGCATTTCGTTTGATAATCAAATATTCAGCTTCAGTCATTCTGACATTTAACATATATTCCTTCACTGTACTTCGCTCTTTTTTTCTTGCCATACTTTTCTCCACAAAAAAAGCACCTATCACAATTTGATAAGTGCTTTTTATTATCATTACTCGTCAAATACAATATTACTACTATTTATCATGTGTATAACATTTTCAGGTGTCAAATAATAATCTATATGTTCCGGTCTAGTTATTTCTACATCTGTCATAAGTTTCTTTATATATTTGCCTATTTTTTCCTCCCGATTAGATATTAAACAGCTTATATCATTCAGCTTTATATTATTCATATCTGAGAACGTATTTATCATTTCTAAATATACAAAATCAGCCAAATATATCGCAAATGTATCTTCTATCCAATAATCTATCCTCATCTTATTAAACCTTCGTCCCGCTTCCTTTACCGCAAAATAAGGTTCGATATCTTCTGCCCCTATCCATATATCAGCGAAGCAATAATCGTATATCCCATCATCCAGACTGTTTAGGTACTCTACTGCATCAGCTTTTATTACTTTGACTTTATCTTTATTAATAAACTGTGGATAAACAAAGGAATCAAATAATTCTATCACATCATCCTCAAGCTCTATTATTGTAACTGAATCTACCTCTTCTTTTAATGATGCCATATAAGCAAAATATCCCATACCACATCCTAACGTCAGCACCCTTCCTCTCGCATTTTTAATTGCAGCTTCCATAGTAAAAACCTCATTAGGAGATATAGACATCCAAGTGCTTTTTATACTATTCTGTGTAATTGCTGGAAATTTAAATTCTTCATCAAAACAACATATGCGAGGAATGTTAATATGCATTTCATTAATTCTTTTGGGAATATTATAAATATCCAACTCATATGGCATTATTTCATTGTATTTTAATTCATAATCCCCACGTATGTGATTATCATAAACTATATTTTTAATATATGGATTATCACTGAAATCTTTTACATTAAAAATCTTCATCTCTTTTGCAATTAAACTCATAAAGAATTCCATTATCTGAGGTTCATTTCCAAATTGCGATGCCATTAAAGATTCTATCAGCAGTAATAGCATAGTTTCATCTTCAGAAAGCGTATATTTTCCATATAAAGACATATTCTTTCTATACTGAAGCGCATCATCTCTTAATTTCTGTATATCAGATGGCATTATAGAGTTCCTTTTGATAGTATTATTCAAAAATGTATTAACCGCTGCCGACAACTGATTAATCTCTATCATAGACGAAATCTTTTCACTTATTTTTCTTGTATTTTGTATTTTCAAAACAGACCTCTTTTCTTTAATCGATCTATAATATCATTTACCACATATATATTTATACGTTATGTATAAACAAAAGTCTATATTGATTAATATCTGGTTTATATAAAAAAGCACCCCGATACTATAAGTTCATATCTTATAGTATCGGGTACATTTTATTTCTTTTCAAGTTCCTCTTTTCCAGTTCTACCTAAGCAGCCATATCTCGCTGACACTTCTAATTTTTTACGATTAAGACGTTTCAGCACAGAAGGACGTTTTATATTATTTATCCGTCCATCTATCATATTGTAATTTGCTTCCTCACTTAGTTCTGCTGTTCTAAGATACTCCCCATTCTCGTATGCTTTCTGCCAGTTCTCAAGCTTCGTATTACCTCCTGAAGCATTTCCCATGCAATTCTTAATACATTCGATTATATCGCCTCTGAAGCCATCAGAAACCTTGTCTATGACTACTTCTCCCATTTCATCAAGTATAATCCAAAATGTACTTTTCCCTAACTCCTGATGCTCCATAAGATAGTAATTCTTCCCATTAATGTTAAGCGATTCTGTACTATACCACTTACCACCATAACCGGATATAACATAATCTTTTGTATTATATTCTATTACTGCATTGCTACTGCTATTTGGTATAAATCCTTCAATCAAAAGAAAATCATCACCATCACAAAAGTATGCATAAAGCACACAGTTTCTATTAATAAGAATCACATCACTTGCTTCTATCTTCTTGGGAAAAAATAACGTATTATAATCATCTTTTATATCAAAAACCGTAAGATCAGCCTCTATGTTTTTCATAAAAACCATATGATATATCTTACTTGTAACCCGCAGTCCTTGCTCTTTAAAATATGAATAGGGCTTATTACGGAAGGGCGTTAAATCTGCCCTTCCGTATAACTGATAGACAGAATACATAGCCCCTGCCATATCATCCCTCTACTGTTATAAGTGTACCGATGAATCCATTTGCTACATCAATGGCATCTACATCTGTATCTGCATCTGATATTATATCACTAATCCTATCTTCTTTTCCCGGCATAAGCCTTTTCATATATTCCATTCCGAGTACTGCATTTTTTCTTACTACAGAATCTTTATTACTTGAAACATCAACTAACATATTCATCATATTGCATCTCCTCCCTTGGTTCTTTTATTACTCTTAGCTCTCTGCTGCGGCTTCTTCGGTTTCTTTGCCACATCCTCCTGCTTATCCTTCAGATCCTTAACAACGGACTTCTTCTCCCTAGTTTTCTTAGTCTGTTTCTTCGCTTCAGGAATTTCCTTTTCTACTTCCTTTAGCTTCGACATTCCATCCTTAAGATCATTGAATGCCTTCTGAGCCTCTGGAGAAGCTTTAATATGGTCAACATTTCCAATCATCTCATCCGACACTTTTCCTGTAGGCATAAGATCATATGTTCCATCATATATACTGCCATCACTGAACACTATACCGATAGTTTTTCCCGCATTCATACGGTCTTCAGGAATATCCTGAAATGCCTTCAATGCTTCTTCAAGCGATAATCCTTCATGATACTCACCTAAAGTAGGAAACTCGCCAGATTCTGCAACATAGTAACTAACAGATGCACTTATTCCAACAAATTCCTCAAGTCGCGCCTTAAGATTCTTTGCATC
>Ga0256404_1004554_pt1 | contig 25999 bp, 1 predicted proteins | sample RumenRJG_01DNA_FD_185990 | JGI IMG/M metagenome (GOLD analysis project Ga0256404, IMG submission 185990) | Bovine rumen microbial communities from Lethbridge, Alberta, Canada - RJG_01 | ecosystem: Host-associated > Mammals > Digestive system > Stomach > Rumen | place: Canada: Alberta | collected...
AATCTAACAAAATCTATACAAATCTGACATAATCAGAGTAGAAATTGAAAGATTTTGAACAGATTTGTATGATTTCTCGCCATAGGCGACTTCTTTTGCGGTTTGCTGAATAGATTTTTTAGGGGTGATGAGTAGTTACAATCGTCGTCGATATTCTCAAGGAAACCTAATCAGCATACTAACAGGGGCTGTTTGATATACTAACAGGGGCTGTTTGATATGCTAACAGGGGCTGTTTGATATACTAACAGGGGCTGTTTGATATGCTAACAGGGGCTGTTTGATATGCTAACAGGGGCTGTTTGATATGCTAACAGGGGCTGTTTGATATACTAACAGGGGCTGTTTGAAGAGCAAAAGAGGGGGGCAGGTAGGGGGCAGGTAGGGGGCGCGTTTTTGGCATATAGGTGCCCCCCTTAATTGCTTTTACATCAACGACTTATCTCAAAAAGGGGCGCGAGGGCATGTTTAATAGTATGATTACTATAATACATCATCCGTTCTGACGATGGCCTCCGAAAAAGGCTATCAAGAAAAAAAGGCGATATTGACAATTTTATATCGAAAAATTTGGAAGATTCGTCAGAAATGTTTACTTTTGCGGTTCTATTAATAATATGAACGCGAAAAATTAAGATGCAGCAGATGAAACGGGTAGACAAAAGCCACGGAACAGACGGGGCACTCATGGCAGCAACGGCCGACGGTCGCAGCTGGCATAGCATGAGCCGTCGCTCTGGGGCACACGACTATTCGCGCCCCGGCATCTATCATATCACCATACATGTGGCAGAGGGAATAGGACAGCCCTTTGGCGCTGTCGTGGGCAGCAATGCCGACAGCGCCAGCGTCTCGCTGACGCCCGTCGGCGAGGCCGTATTGGGCGAGCTGCTGACAGTTATCACGGCCCACTACCCGATGATCACGGTCGATGCGCATGTCGTCATGCCGGAGCACCTGCATTTCATCCTCAACGTTCGAGATACGATCATCAGCAAGGAAGGGCGCCCCACCCATTTAGGCCAGGTGCTCGCCGGCTTCAAGACCGGCTGCAACCGCGCCTTCTGGGCCATCACAGGGCAGGAAGGCCCCGCAAGCGGCCCCGCCGCCGCGGCCACAACGCCCGCGCCGGCAGGCGCAGCCACCCCAGCGGCAAGCACCCCAGCGGCAAAACCGCTGGACACACTACCCGCAACGGGCGCGAAAAGTGTGGCCGGCGGTTCTGCCGCCGGCAATCCGGGCACCCCTGCCCCCAAGGCCCGCTACTCTACCGGCCGCCCGGTGCTCTTCGCGCCCGGCTATTGCGACGTGATGCCCATCGAGCCGGGGCAGTTAGAGACGCAGCGCGCCTATATCCGCAACAACCCGAGGAGCCGCTGGCTGCGCAGCCATGACCGCGCGCGCCTGCAGGCCCAGCGAGGCGGCATCGATACTGCCCTCAGCCCCGCCGCCCTGCGCGGCTACCTGCAGCGCGAGTGCCCGCCCTCGCTCATTGGCCCCGACGTGCTCGCGGCGATAGAGCGCCGCCTGCTTTTGGCAGGCGCAACCATCACCTGCGACAGCTACGGCGACCGCGCCCTTCTGCAGAAGCGCCTGCTCCCCGTCGTCTGTCATCGCAAGGACGCTGCCCGTTTCGACAAGCAGAAGCGGCGCTGCTTAGACGAGGCGGCACAGGGCGCCGTCCTTGTCAGCGCCCGTATCTCGCCGAAAGAGCGCGAGATCATGGATGAATGTGTGGATCGTGGTTTTGCCACGATCATCATCGCCGACAACGGCTTTCCCACTGTCTATCACCCCTCTACAGAGCGCATCGACCTCTGTGCAGAAGGCCGTTTGCTGCTCCTCACCCCCTGGCAGTTCCAATACCGGGGAAAAGACGAACAGGTCACCGTTCCCTTCTGCAAGACGATGAACTGTGTGGCGCAGGCCCTCTGCCGCACCAAGGACAGCTGGTGGCAGACCACGAATTGAACGAATTGAACGAATAGCGATGAGAAAAAGACCACGAATTGAACGAATTAAACGAATTATACGATATAAAGATATGGAACGAAAGATGAACGTTATTAGAGAGAATCTCAAAAAACTTCTCTTTTTCTTGATTCTGACCCTGAATGCCTCGGTGGCGTGGGGACAGACCGACTATTCGGGAATATATTATATTGCCACTACTGGCTATAATTCTGCCACTCCTGCTAACAACTTCTACCTGTGTCCCACAAAAGAGTGGTGCTCCTATAAAGCAACAGACGATTACGAAGCAGGAGATGCCAATCCGTTCCTCACCACCCATAAGTATAAGGCCAGCGGAGAGGATTCAATCAAGGCTTTGTGGATTATTGAAAAAGCCCCAGATCCTAATGATGCTTACTACTACATCAAGCACAGGGAAACCAGCAAATATGTAGTGGCCAACGGTGTCATCCGTACAACCGATGGAGGCCAGGACCGTATGCGTGTACACTTGGAAACAATTGCCAATCTCAAAGATGCAGGCAACAAAGTGTTATTTGACATAAGTCCATATAGCACCTATCTGGTTATTTCGCCAAAAGAAATAGTTGATGGTGCATACTATACTTCTCATGACAAACATAATCTACATAAATGGTTGACAGTCAACGGTGGAAACGATAATAGCCTTAAAGGTGCATCGGGTAAAGGTAATGGTCCTACAGATTATACCAATACGAAAGGTATCATCGGTATCTATACTAAAGACGATGCAAACGCGAAATTCTATCTTGAAGACCTCCCAGTCGCTGCCCCCACCTTCACGACCAATGCTGACGGTAGCGTAGAGATTTCTTCTGAGGAAGGGACAACTATCTATTATTCACTGACTGGAACAGACCCCACGACGACTACTGGCACGGTTTACTCGACGGCTATATCATCTGCAAATGTGCTTGATGCAACATCTGTCAAGGCCATTGCCGTTCGTAAGATAGGCAATCATCAGACTACTCAGGTATCCGCAGTCGCCACCCTGCCCATCAAAGATTACAACTACTACATTGTGAACCTCTCGAACAAGGTGGTGATCAAGCATACCAAGAAGCAACCGGCAGGCCTGCCGTTGAGCAACACCACTGAAAGCATCCCTACTGAGATTCTCAGCTCGTATATCAGTGATGAGGATGTGACGTTCAAGACCTTCGCGGGCGACTATGCCGTGGGTGCCACTATTCCTCAGGCCACCCTTGATGCTGTCGACTCTATCACCGCAACACCAGCAGAGAGCGAAAACATCTATATCACCTATACCAACACTCACCTTGGCAGCAAGTTCCTGCACCTGCGCGGTGCCCGTCCGCTGAACCTCAGATACGTCACAGGAAGCGAGCCTTATAAATACCTCAAGGATAATTCCGGGACTATAGAAGTCCGCACCCCAACTGTTGCAGACTCCTTGTCTAAAAGTACCAACTACCTGTGGTATATCGCCAGCGGTAGCGCTTCGGGCGACCCCTACGATGTGTGGGTACAGGACAACAGCAGGTTGAACTATGTGACTTTCTCATCGTCTCCATCGCCTGCGTTCTCCCTGACGCCATCCCAGACCGCCTATTTCATTACCGCCAACACGCCAGAAAGCGGCGATGAGCCAAGCTACGAGGACATCACGCTGAAGAATGTGTCGAACGGAGAGACGTTTACGATCAGGGTGAACACGGTTCAGATTCCCACCAGCTACCATCTTATTGACAAGGCTGGAAACCAAATATTCTATGCTGAAAGCACCTCGGACGACTTGGACATTCCCGATGCCTGGAAGAGCCCACTTGTATCGCAGTATCATTTCTGGAAAGAAGATGCTTTCGATACTACCGATGGATCCTATAAGCTAAAAACGGATCCCGCACCCACAGAGATTAAGAGCCTCGGTGAGGTGAGCTCAGGTGAGCAGATCTACGTCACCTACGACGTCGACCCGACCTTTATTATCGACACCACAGAAAGCGACTTGGGTAACAGCGGCTATATGCTTCATTTCACTGGTGGCGAGAATTTCATTCAGGAGAACGGAAACGACGGATTGGAGAAGGATCCTGCGAAGGCCGAATATCCCTATTCGAACGGTGATGCGTGCCTCTATGTGTACAAAGCGGACCGTTGGACCAGCCAGATGTCGTCAGGTGCCAGCACCCGTACCCGCTGGCTGTGGCATGTGGTCAGTCCTACGGGCGACCCGTATCATGTGCTGATTATGAGCCACCAGGGACAGGCCTCCAGCCATAACTTCTTCCGTACATACGTGGTGAACTATGACGGCAGCGACCATCTGGTAACAGGTGTAACCACGAAACACAAAGCCGCAACCGATGCCGGTGAACTCCCCACCGAATACAGGATATTAAGAGGTGCCCTGAACAGCGCCACCGGTAAATACAGGTGCAAGTTGGAGACGACACAGCCCATCGATTTCGGTGGCTCCCCCGCTTTCCGCACGGTGACAAGTTTCGAGCAGTACTGGAAGAACAACCCCACGGTGCAGAATCAGTTGGCTGCCGGCCACAAGGTGACGGCCCTGGAAACATTCAGTGACAATCCCAATGTCGACCCCGACTATCGTGCTGACCTGCCTGCTAAGTGGCATACCTACAAGGCCTTTGCCAATGCTGCCCCTTGGGTGGAATGGAAGACCGACAGCACGGGTTCCGGAAAGAAATATATCGACAAGGACCACTGGTTCCAGACTGTCAACATGGGCAGCGATTTCGATCTGGAGGCCGTGGAGCTACAGCCTCAGGTCATCCTCGTCGACAACCACGGATGGGAAGTCATGCGCCAGCCGATGTACACTGACAGCAAGATGACCGTGATCAACACCGCCGCCCTGAAGGCGTTCGACAGCCCGATGGTGGAGCAGTACCATTGGTATCCAACCGCCAGCAAGGCCAACGGCTACCACAAATATACCTGCTCCGATCAGGAGATCACGGTATATAACAGTAGCAGAAAAGCCACCGACGACCGCTACACCCACAACTCCACCTCGCTTGCCGACATTCCATATACCCACATCGACGAACTGTACGGCGGAAAATACGGCAACCAGGACTATCGTGTGAAGACCGACTTCTACGTGACCTATACCGTGAAGTCAGAATATGCCAACACCTACACCGGTGCCGCCACCAAGGGTGCAACGCAGGCATCGGCCTATTTAGTGAAGCAGGGCGGCCACTATGCCAAGATTTCCGACGGCAACGCACTTGTAACAACCACTACCGAAGAAGAATCAAGCCTCAACATCGAGAGCGTGCCTGCCAACCTGCGGTGGTACGTAAGGCCCAACTTCGACATCGATGCCGAGATGGGCTACGAATATGAGGGACATTACGAGGAAAAAGACAAGGCCGATACCGAGGCCGATAATTTCGCTGCCGGCATGAACGGCTTCGACCCCTACAACGTACAGATACAGAGTGCCAAGTCCGGAACAAACCGTCTGTTCACGACCAATGCCAAGGGTTCGGAACTCTCGAGTGGCAAGTGGACGAGCACGTATGCCTCGTCAGGCGCTGTCTCATTACAGAACGAGAAGCACTATCAGATATCGGCCGATGGCTTAGACCAGACCACGCTGAAGATCACCAACGCCACGTTTATGGTGGTGGACGACGGCAACGGCAACATGCGGCTGATGCCCCGCTTCGACAATACAAAGGTGGTCACCTCGTTCAACGGTCTCTCCACGCAGCTTGCGGCCGCCACCGCAGGCGATGACGGTATCGGCACGCAGACGCTGACGCTGACCATTGTGCCCACCACCATCAAGAAGGCAAGCGACATCAAGAGTATGGGTGGCTACTACATGCTCAAAGACGGCTTTAACATCGACACCTCGGTAGGTACCTCGGAGTCGCCTTTCAAGGGCACCATCGACGGTCAGCTGAAGACCATCGGCAGTACCACCACACCGTTTGTGGCCTACGCCGACGGTGCCACTATCCGTAACGTGATCTTAGCCAGTGTAGGCATCACCAGCGGCAGCTCCACCGTCCAGACCGACTCGTCGGCACTCGGTGCCATCTGTAATTATGCCACCGGCAGCACCCGTATCTATAACTGCGGCATCTTGAACGGTAGCGTAGAAGCCAGCGTCGACTATCTCGGTGGTCTCGTGGGCTTGCTCGACGGCAGCTCGCGCGTCATCAACTGCTACAGCTATGCCAATGTGGGTGGCACTACCGCTAAAAACGTTGGCGGCATCGTGGGCTACAACAACTATCCCTCCACCGCCAACGATATGAAGACGATGGTGATGAACTGCATGTTCTACGGCAACATCACCAGCGGCACATACAAGTCGCCCGTCTATGGCGGTCTGAATATCAACAACCTGAAAGACGACCTCGGCCTGAACACCTTCAACTACTACTCTTACGAAGACCTCAAGGGTGGCATCACCGATGGCAAGTACAACTGTGCCCTGGCCGTTGAGAAGAAATACCTGAACCGCTTCGAGTTCTATCGCCTGCTGCTGAACAGCAATAAGAAGCTGGCAGCCTTCTATGCCACCGGCTCCCCTGTCAATGCGGAGAAGAAGATGGCAAAGTGGGTGCTGGAGACCGCCGACAAGAGCATCGACGACCCCAAGCCCTACCCCGTGCTGAAGGAACAGGGCTATTATCCCTCGATCATCAACTACGATGTGGACAATGCCAAGGACACCACGATTGTTGGCCGCAACAAGGGAGGACAGTTAGGTGACAAGACCCTGACCGTAAACATCAGCGAATCGAACGCCACATTGGGAGGACAAACCAAGCCTACAGGAGCCACTGTCGAAACAACAAGTCTCTCCCTCGCCTGCACCGACAAGGACTTTGAACGTTTCAATTTCAACTACGACAAGGTGCAGCTGCCCTACTACAATGATGTGGGTACGAAGAACTACACCGAAGGCAAGGTGGTGACGGGCTGGAAGATCACAGCCATGTCGCCCACGCCCGCTTCCGACCCCTATACATCAACCAACTATCCCACAGAAGGAATCAAGGACTTCCCCGACCATAACTATGCCGACCGTAAGAGCGTCAACAAAGATCTCTACGGCGTCAGCGGCCGTGTGTTCTCACAGGGTGCCTACTTCGATGTGCCCTATGGTGTGACCAGCATCACCATCGAACCTTACTGGGGCAAGGCGGCCTACGTCTCCGACGCTAACTACGACGTGGTGTACGACACCGGTTATGGCCGTCAGGACGTGAACCAGTTGGGTACACAGGTGACGGTCGGCACCACCATGTATCATGGCCAGCGGATAGAGACCTCGATTAGCAATGCCCTCAGTTACATCAAAAACTCCCTCGGCGGCTACGGCTCCACGGTCTATGACAACGCCGTGGTGCTGGTGGGCAACCTGCATCAGAACGCTATCCCGTCGGGCGGCGGCGACCCCTTCACCATGATGTCAGTAGACGAGGACAACGACCATGAGCCTGACTACAGTATGATTTATCATCATAGTGGGCGTACTATAATTTCTCCTATTCGTTTTGACTTTATCAATATACCGGGTACTTGTCAGGCCCAGAAGCCTAATGGCACAGGTACAATTCTCAATTTCACCATCTTCAAGACAAAAGGCTGGTTCGAAACCACGAATACCTGTCTGGTGTATTCTAACCAGGTAGAGTATGAGAACAGAGAAACTTCCAATGGTAATTCTTTTATCAAGGAAAGCGCCCCTCTCATCCTTCTTGGTGGTGACTTTGAACAGTTTGTATCCACGCAGAAAGTAGCTCCTGATGGGTCAACTATCTATATCCATGTGGGCGGCAATGTCAAGATCAAGAGTTTCGGCTTGGGCACACATAGTGATGGTAAACAATCGACCCCTCACGTGCCTGTATCAGTAACTGGTGGTGAATACGAGGGTTTCTACCTCACAGGAACCTACAATCCTGATGCTGCAGAAAAGACTGACAATGCCGAGTGCTACATAAGTGGTGGGCATTTTGTAGAAGCGGCTGGTGCTTGTCAGGAACCAATTAATGGTAACGTAAGATGGCAAATCTACGATGCCGACATCGATAACTTTTTTGGCGGCGGCATCAATGATGCACGCCCCATCAAGGGTACCATTACCACCGATATTTTCAACAGTCATGTGGGTACTTTCTGTGGCGGTCCGAAATTCGGAAATATGTCTACTGGCAAGAATGTCACCACCAATGCCACGGGCTGTGTCTTTGACGAGTATTTTGGTGCCGGTTATGGAGGAATTTCCTATTCTCGGCAGAAGTATTTCGATGAGACTGGTAATGAAAATGCAATTGCCGGTTTCTTCAATAAATACAATACTACATATAATAAGGAGAAAGGCAAATATTATAATGGAAGCTTGACTGTTGCAAATAGCGGTCATGCTGACTATGGCAACAAAGGCCCTGGTGTAGCCACTGACCTCGACTATGAGTTCTTTGTATGGTCGACTGGTACTACGGGCGCCCGTTTCTACGTAAAGTTTGCCTCGTTCTCATTGGCACAATGCGAAAATGTGTCCTCAACGCTGACGGGATGTACCGTCAATGGCAACTTCTATGGTGGTGGCAGTCTTGGAAAGGTGACGGGTACGGCCACCTCTACGCTCGATGGCTGTACGGTGAAAGGCAATGTGTTTGGTGGCGGTTTTTCAGCCACCCTGCCCCAAATCCCGATGCGCGATGGCGGCTTTACCACTAATCCGAAATTCAACAAGGCTTCTGGTATGTTTGAGCCCGGCGTATTCTCCGGCACGACGAATTACGAATGGAAGCATGTTGACAATCTACCGTCAGAAGGTGACCCAGGCTTTGTTACCGAAAACGGTAAGAATTACGTCATAACCCATCAGGATCTGACCACACTCGGCCAGGTGTTCCAAACCGATCTGACCGTGAAGAACAACTGCCAGATTGACGGCGGTGTGTTTGGTGGTGGTGACGAGTCGGCCGTGAACCAGAACACGCTGGTGAAGGTTGAGAATGTGAAAACATCTGATGGAACTCAAAACACCATTGCCAATGTCTATGGCGGCGGCAATACGGCCGACGTGCTCGGCGATGCCGAAGTACACATGACCAGCGGAACGGTCAGCAACGATGTCTACGGTGGCGGTAAGGGTAAGACCACGGTGGTCGGCGGTAACGTGACGGTGAACATCGGCACGAAGGTCACAGAGCCAAGTGTCACCTATACCGGTACGGGCACCATCTCGGGCAATGTCTATGGCGGCTCGGCCCTCGGTGCCGTGAACGCAAAGAAGGATGACGACTACGACAAAGACACGAAGCCGAACGCCATCTCGGCTGTTGCAGGCAAAGAAACGAAGGTCAACATCTACGCCGGTACGGTGGAAGGCAGCGTCTTCGGTGGCGGTCTCGGTCATGACGACGAGGATAACTCGAAGGATGTGGTGGCCAAGAACTTCGGCAACACCACGGTCACGATAGAGAATAGCAACAATGCGAATGCAGTGGTGAAGACTGCCGTCTATGGCGGTAGCAACGAGAACGGTGTGCTGAAGCGCTCTGCCAGCGTGACCATCACCGGCGGCACTATAGGAACTGAAGGCGGCGACATCAAGAACGTGGTCTTCGGTGGTGGCTTCGGCCAGCCTACGATTGTAGAGGGCAATGACACCGTGAACATCGGTACATTGACCGGATCTGTCTATGCTGGTAATGCCCTCATCTACGGCAACGTCTATGGCGGCTCGGCCTTGGGCGGCGTGAATGTCAGCGACACATCGGGCACCCCCACTGCCAACTCCGAGACGGATGTCTACCTCTATGGCGGCACCATCACGGGCAATGTCTTCGGCGGTGGCTTGGGACGTAAGGCTGCAGCAGCTGTAAATTATACACAAGCAGAAATTGATGCTGCTGTTGAAGGCGATGACGCTTATGGAAAAACGACATCGGATGTCAAGACCCCTGCTGTATCAGATGTGGCAGCCATTGTGGGCGGCAATGTCAACGTGTTGTTAGACGGCGCAAAGCTGAAATGTACCTACACGGGTGAGGGCGACAACCAAGCACCCGTAACCGGACAGATCTTCGGTGCCAACAACCTGAACGGTACGCCGAAAGGACACGTGAAGGTGCATGTGAAGAAGACGGTAGACAGCACGAAAGACACGGGAATTGCCCGTGACTCGCGCACCACCTACGACGTGGCTGCCGTCTATGGAGGCGGTAACCAGGCCGACTATATCCCGACGGATGCCACCATCGCATTAAACCCTGCTGACGCCAATTACAAGACTGACAGCACAAAGGTCGCCAAGGCCTGCGCCGAGGTGATCATCGAGGGTTGCGACAAGACGAGCATCGAGCATGTCTATGGCGGTGGTAATGCTGCTGCCGTGCCTGCCACGGATGTGACCATCCTGGGTAGCTACATCATCGACTACGTGTTTGGTGGTGGTAATGGTAAGGGCACCGGCAACCCGGGTGCCAATGTAGGAACCTATAATAATGGTGCCACAGAATATGGTAGCGGTAAGGCCGTGACAAAGCTCGTGGGCGGTCATATTCATTATGTCTTTGGCGGTAGCGACACCAAGGGTAACGTGCGTGGCGGCACCTCGCTGACCATGCCGGAGACCGATGGCTATACTGGCTACCACTTCTGCGACGTGCGCGACGTCAAGCAGATCTACGGTGCCGGCAACCAGGCCGACCAGGATGGCGACGTGACGCTGATCTTAGGTTGCGTCAACAACATGGACTATGCATACGGCGGTGCCCGAAACGCCAATGTAAAGGGTGGCGTCGACCTGGTCATCACCAGCGGACACTTCCTGGGTGTCTACGGTGGTAACGACCTGTCGGGAACTATCCAAGGCCCCATCACCCTCACCATCGAGGAGACGGGCTGTGATCCCTTGGTCATTGACAACCTGTACCTCGGCGGCAACCAGGCAGCCTATTCGGTGTACGGCTATAAGCAAGTCGGAGACAATCTTGTGGCAAGAACAAGTTTGTCGGACGGAACAGCAGTAGATACCCCTGCCTCAAACTATTCCGAGACCCAGCTCTACCGTGACCCCATCCTGAATATTGTCTCTTGCACCAGCATCGGCAATGCCTTCGGTGGCGGCTATGGCTCGGGGGCTATTATGTATGGCAGTCCCACGGTGAATGTCAACATGATCAAAGGCAACCAGGCCGGTTTGACTAAAACGGTCAAGTTGCCCAAGTCGTATGAAGACATTCCCAATATTCAGGAGGTTAGCGACTTTGATGAGAATACCATCAACTGTAAGATCAAGGATGAAGTTGGCACCATCGGCAATGTCTACGGCGGTGGTAATGAGGCAAACGTTGAAGGCGACACCCATGTCAATATCTGTACGGCAGCAACCGTCACAGAGCGTTCGAGCATGGGTGGTCCCATTGTGGGTACACCAAAGGCAGTTCTGCCCGCCTATATCTCAGGCAACGTGTTTGGTGCCGGTAAGGGTAAAGACGACAATGTCGAGCTGGCCAAGGTGACTGGCAACACCACCATCGTGATGAACAACGGTGCTGTGAAGAAGAGCGTCTACGGCGGCGGCGAGCTGTCGCAGGTGGGCGGCAGCACCTCCATCACCGTCGGCGGCGGCACCATCGGTACGCCGATGGTTGTCAAAACCGAACCCGTTGATACCATCAGGTATGGCGGTGCCGTGTATGGCAACATCTACGGTGGCGGTCTGGGTAAGGACACGAACGTCAGGTTCGGTCTTGTGCAGGGCAACACCACCATCAACGTCAGTGGTGGAACCGTCCTCCATAACATCTATGGCGGCGGTGCCAACGGTTCGGTGGGAACCTATACTTACGCCAGCACAGCTGCCGATGCAGCCATCAGTGCCTATCCCGCATTTGTGGGAGATGAACCGCCCACAGGCGTAGCCACGATCAACATTACTGGCGGAACCATCGGTTACGACGGCCACAACAACGGTATGGTCTTCGGCTCGTCGCGAGGTGACATCTACGATCCTGACACTATCTACGACAACCTGGCGTGGGTCTACGACACCTATGTAAACATCGGCACTGAGAACGATGCCACTACGGGGCCAAGACTTTGGGGCTCTGTCTATGGCAGCGGTGAGAACGGACATACCTGGAATAACACCAATGTGACTATCTATAGCGGCACTATCGGTGACCCAGAGCATGACTATCCCTACCGAGGCAACGTCTATGGCGGCGGCTGCGGTACGGACATGTACTATTCCAACCGTAAGGGAGTTGCTGACCTTCATGATGGCAACGGCGACAAATACAACCCCAATGCCGGTATCGTGAAGAACGGCAACGCCACGGTCATCATCAATGGCGGTAACGTGGCCAATAATGTCTATGGTGCCGGATCCATGGGTAAGGTCGGAGGCAGTACCTCTGTCACCATCAATACCAATGGCGCTATCGGTGTCGATGGCGAACACGACGACGGCAACGTCTATGGTGCAGCCCGCGGTGAGCTGGATTTGAAGGAAAACGGCCTTATTCCAAACACAGATGATGCTAACAACTACTCCACTGCCAACGAGTCAAATGTGACGCTGACAAAGGGTACCGTCAAGGGTAGCCTCTATGGTGGCGGCAAGGCCGGTGAGGTTACAGGTGCCGTATCTGTCACCCTGAACGGAGGCACCGTGAAGCACGATGTATATGGCGGCGGTGCACTGGCACAGACCAACACAAGTTATAACTCTTCGGAGCATCCGACATATACCACCAGTGTCACCTTGGCCGGTACTACCGTCGAGGGCAACCTCTATGGTGGCGGTCTGGGAAGAATAGGCGAAGTACCTGTTCTTTATACAAAAGAAGAAGCCACGGCATATAATACTGAGCATGGGCTTTCTGAAGGCGACGAAGGTTATATTCATACAGGTGATGTTAAAACTCCTCCTGTCAATGCAGTTCAAGCCGACGTGAACGGCCCCGTGAAGGTCGTCGTCACAGCGGGTAGTGCAGCCAATGTGTTCGGTTGTAACAATCTCTACGGTGCTCCGCAGAGCACGGTGGAGGTGGAGATTGGCGCGAAGACAGGCAGTACCCTCAGTGGCTCTGCCACCATCTCCGGCAGCGTCTATGGCGGCGGCAACTTGGCTGCATACACCAGAAGTGCCGATCCCACTGTGAAGAGTCCCATTGTGAAGCTATATGGCGGTACGGTGAACTCCAATGTCTATGGCGGAGGTCTCGGTTCAACGGCTATTGTAACTGGTAATACTTTTGTTGAGATGGAAGGCGGCACGGTAGGCAACGATGTCTTTGGCGGTGGCAGTGAGGCCAATGTGACAGGCAGTGTGACTGTCAACATAAAGGGTGGCACGGTGACCAACGACGTCTATGGCGGTGGTGCACTGGCCAACACGAATACGGCAAACTGGGATACCCCAGGCAGTGCAGTAGAGTATGTCGAGGTGACAGGACTTGTGGGAGAAACTTACCGTGTAAAAGAAGTGTTAGAAGGAGCTTCTGTCTCAGGCCTATACACAAAAAACAGCAGTGGAGTTTACGAAGCTGCAACAGGTACTGCAAACCCAGAAGTAACGTACTACGAGAAACTTAGCGGTACACCAGTAGCTGGCTATTACAAGGATTTGTCTGGCAGCGAGATGTACACAAAGATGACTGATGTTGCAGAAACGGGTAAACACTATTATAAGAAGCAGGTGAAGGGCACATGGGTCACCACTCCTCCCATCAATGGAACTGACTACTATACCACTACTGTCAGTCTGACCGGCGGACTCATCGGTAATGCCTACGGTGGCGGACTGGGCCGTCAGGCTACAGATGCTAAACCTGCTGTTGGCACTGAAGGTCAAAACGGTTATGTTCCAGCGCAGCCTGCAGTTTCAGCCATTGCAGCCAACGTCTATGGCGACGTTACCGTCACCGTCAACCAGGGTGTTTCTGCAACCGACGGTGTCACCTTCGTTCAAAGAATTGAGCAGGCGAACATTGGTGGAACCACATACCCCACCCCCACGTCCGGTCGCGTCTTCGGCTGCAATAACCACAACGGAACGCCTACGGGCAATGTGGAGGTTCATGTCTATGCGACCCGACAGATTGACAATGACTTCAACATCATTGCCGGACACGGTTCGGGCGACAGGAAATACACATACGAAATCCAGTCAGTCTATGGTGGTGGTAACCAGGCCGATTACCTGCCTGCCACCGACAAGAAGAGTCAGGTGATTATTGAAGGCTGCTCAGACACGAGTATTGAGAAGGTCTATGGCGGCGGTAACTCGGCTGTTGTGCCTGCGACTGATGTCACCATTTATGGTGCATACGATATCGGCTATGCCTTCGGTGGCGGTAATGGAGACAAGCCTATCAAGAAGGCCGACGGCGAGTGGTACGAGAACGAAGGTGCCATCGTCATAGGTCTGGCCAGCATTACTTGTCACGGCGGAAAGATTGGCCAGGTGTTTGGTGGCGGTGATGCCAAGGGTAGTTGCGGTAACACGAATGCTGTTACTTCTGAATTGGAATCCTCTGATCCAAAGTACTGTCCACTAAAAATCACCCGTCTTTACGGTGCAGGCAACAAGGGCGATGTCGCTGCTGTCAACATCGTCTTGGCTGCGTGTTCGGGCACACCGATTGACTATGTTCACGGTGGCTCCTATAATGCCCATGTCACCGGCGACGTGCATCTGACCATCACCAGTGGTATTCTAAAGAATGTGTATGGCGGCAACGATGCCCGAGGCGGTATTGGCGGCAGCATCATCGTCGATATTGAAGAGACTAACGGCTGTAACCCCATCATCATCCAGAATCTTGTTGGCGGTGGCAACGAGGCACCCTATCCTGGAACGCATATCGTTGATAAGGAAGAGGTAGCTTACACCACCCGTGGTAGCATCACAGTGAATGTCAAGTCAGCCACTCGTATCGACAATATTTATGGTGGTAGCTTTATGGCCGAGGCCAATGCCGACACTGAGGTGAATATCAATATGATGAAAGGCAATAAGGCCGGTACGACTGTAGATATACCCAAGGAGTTCAGGTATATCCCCAATATTACTGATATTACTGATAATCCCGACGGTAAAACCATTCATTGTACAATCAAAGACTCCATCGGAACCATCGGTAACGTCTATGGCGGCGGTAATCAGGGCTTGGTGAAAGGCGATACCAAAGTCAATATCTGTTCGTCTGACAAAGTACATATTATGAAACGTGACGCCTCTACAGTGATAAAAGATGAAGCAGGAAATATTACTTATGGAGGAAAAATTGAAGATGTCGAAGGAGGATACATAGATGCTGAAAATGGTTCGAACATTGAAGGGAAAACCATCAAATACGAGGATAAGACTGTGCTCGGTGCAAAGATTACGGGCAGTGTCTATGGTGGTGGTAACCTGGCCGATGTGAGATCAGATACTATACTTGTTAATGAAGTCAAAACCAAGTACGGCGGAAATACCCAGGTAAATATCTGTGCCACATATAAAAAGATTGATGAGACCACTTGGCGCTGGGAAAGCGTTGCTGAAGGAAGCGGATACGTCACTATCGCCGGCAATGTGTTCGGTGGCGGCAAGGGTGATGATGACACCTTCGAATGTGAGAAAGCCATGGTGGGAACGAATGGTAATAGCGCAGGCATTACCGATCCAGATGGTGAAGGAACGAATGTACGCATTGGCAATGGCACCATCAAAGGCAACGTGTTTGGTGGCGGTGAGATAGGCCGCGTGGAATGGAGTACGGCGGTGACTATAGGACTACTCAGCGCTGGAGCAGCCAGTGCACCTGTGATCGAAGGTAACGTGTTCGGTGCCGGAAAGGGTGTCTATACACATGGCTACTCTGGTCTGGTGCGTGGCAACAGTGCTGTTACCATCCAGGCAGACGCCAAGGTAGGACAGAGCGTTTATGGCGGTGGTGAGAAAGCTACGGTCGGCAGATATTTAGTTGTTGGTGGAATACCTACATCGCCAGTAAGCGGTGGTAAGTGTACGGTTGTCGTTCAAGGCAATGCAGAGATTGGTCCCGACAACATGGAAATGCCTACATTCTCAGGCAACGTCTTTGGTGCCGGCAAGGGCGTCGTAGCATACGAAGGTGTGACAGGAACGCCGTGGAGCATGAAACCTACCGGACAAGAATTTTACAATGACACGACGGCTTACCTTGGACATTTAGAGACACTGGGCTTAGCCAGCAATACCGACGTGACCATCGATGGCAATGCCTTTGTCAAGGGATCCGTCTATGGCGGTGCCGAGAATGGCTTTGTACAGGCCGATACGCATGTAAGAATCAAGGGTGGCCAGATAGGTTGCGGCCAAAACACTACCCACCGCCATGTAGACGCGGTATGGGCTGATAATTATACCCCTACAGATGCGAACAACTTGGAGTGTAACAGTTGGCCGTATCATGCACCTTACGCTCCCTACGACGTGAATGCCGACACTAATGGCAAATACGCCAATGGGCAGTCGGCTGACGGTGGCCAGCCGGCATCAGGGGCATCGGATGGCCACACCTACTACGGCAACGTGTTCGGCGGCGGCTCGGGCAAAGACCCCATTGCTCCTGGCAAGTGGCACCGTAAGGCTGGTTCTGTAGGTGGCAAAACCGTGGTGGATATCACGGGCGGACACATCCTGACCAGCGTTTATGGTGGTAACGAGATGACCGATGTGGGTAAATACCATAATGATAATTATGGGGCGCCTGTCATACCAGAAACCGGGACAGGAAGCTGTACCGTGAACATGACGGGCGGCACCCTTGGTGTGCCTCGCACCGCGACACAGATTGCTGCTCACCCCGTGACCTGCTACCTCTTCGGTGCAGGCAAGGGCGACCAGCGCATATTCTTCAACACCTGGACGAATGTGATTAGCACTTCAGTAAACATCTCGGGCAATGCCCGCATCTACGGCTCTACGTTCGGCGGTGGTGAGGATGGCCACGTTATGGCCAATGCCGTGACTAATATCGGCGGAACCGTCAACATCGACCTCAATGGCGACGGTGACACACTCGATTCCGGTGAGACATTCACAGCAGAAAGTGGCTTGAAGATTGGCACCCAAGGTACCTCCTACGTCGACGGCAACGTGTTCGGTGGCGGTCGTGGCTTCTCTGGTGAGGCACAGACCGCAGGTACCGTGGGTGGTAATGTGAATGTGACCATCAGTAACGGCACGATACTCGGCTCCGTCTATGGCGGTGGTCGTCTGGCATCGGTGGGTACCTACTTCACTGACGTGAATAGTCCTACCTATGGTCAGTTCCAGGAAAATGTCACTGAAAACATTCTCTATACGGCAGACGACCAAGAGGTCAAAGATAAAATAAAGAATGTTGGCGATATTAAGATTCCTGCGGGAACGACCTACGGAAATATCGTCGTCAACATCACGGGTGGCACCATCGGTAATACGGGCTTAAGCGTGCCCCACGTGGCAGGTGCCAAGTACAGCGGCAATGTCTTTGGCGGCTGCATGGGACGTCTGACGCTGCTCGATGGAAGCATCAACCCCATCTGGCCTGAACTGGCAGAGGCAAAGACCTCTACCGTCACTATCAGTGGCAGCACGCGCATCACGCGCAATGTATATGGCGGTGGAGAGTATGGCACCGTGCGCGAGAATGCCTCGGTATCTATCTCTGGCAGCGTCCAGGTAGACAGCTGTGTCTACGGTGGCGGCTACGGCAGTAATAACCATACAGATCTGACCCCCATTGAGGTATACTGGAACAATCAGAAAGCATACTACGCTTATACGCCAATGCAATGGGCCGGCCTCGTGGGTGGTAACACCAGTGTCAGCATCGCTGGCGGCACGGTGGGCCAGAATGTCTACGGTGGCGGTGAGCTGGCCTCGGTGGGTGTCATTGACTATAGTCTGAAAGAAGATAGTGAGCATGGTACGATAACGTATAAAGGCAAAAAATTCTCTTATAACAGTCTCGAGAAACATGACGTCCTGAATGCCGATAGCAGCAGCTACTATGATTTCGGACTCAGTTGGCCTTACAAGTTCACGTACGTAGCCTGTAACCCAGACGGTCTGATAGGTGGTAAGGCCACGGTGTCGATTACTGGCAGCAGCGAGATTGGTACCAACTTGGGTGAAAACGAGACTATGGAAAACGGTTATGTTTTCGGAGCAGGCAAGGGCAAGGTGTGGTTTGGTGCCACGGAAAACATCCCAGAAGACATTTCCCAGCAACGCTATAAGGAGGCTTTCTGTGCCAACGTCCGTGCGTCAGAGGTCACGATAGGAACGAGTGGCGGCTCTGACAATCCTCAGTTGCGTACCTTGTACGGTGGCGGCGAGGACGGTCACGTCTATACAGATACCAAGGTCACCATCTATCGCGGTACCATTTACCGTACGGTCTTCGGGGGTGGTAAGGGATTAGGTAAGTTCAGGACGACGCTGTTAGATGCCACGGCAGGTGCAAACCAAGGTAAGCCAAAGGGTTCCCAAGAGCAGGTGTACAGCTGGACGGCCGGTAGGGTCTATGGAAATACCTCCGTCACTATGAACGGCGGTAGCGTGGGCTGGTTCGTCTTTGGCGGCGGTAACATGGGCTCCGTGGGTAAGGGTAACTATTCCGGTGGTACGGACGACTACTCGACAGCCGGCTATGGCGAGTTGCCACCAAGCACCAACCTGGCCCTTTGGACGAATACCGACTTCCTGAACAGCGGCAAGTCTACCGTCACCATCATGGGCGGTACGGTGGGTACCTCGACTGGTGATTATGGAGGTATCCCCAAGGGTTCTGTCTTTGGCGGCAGCCGTGGTAAGGCAGCCAAGTCCGTGAAGCTGTCTCCGCGTTATAAATACGTGCCCGACTTCTTCATGGGCTATGTCAACAATGCATACGTGAATATCGGTGGCTACATCAATAACGGTGTTACCACCACTACTACCGTAGAGGCAGACAACCTTAAAATCAATGGTTCTGTCTACGGCGGTGGTCAGGACGGCCATGTGCGCAACAGTACCGAGGTAAGAATCTTCAAGGGAAAAGTCAAAGGTCAGGACGACGACAGCTCAGGCAGAAGCGGCCATGTGTTCGGTGCCGGTTCGGGTATCGGTACTTATCAGGATGGTAATACAGAGTATTGCAACAACTCCTCCGGCTCTGTCACCTGTACGACGCTGGTTGAGGTTTCCGGCACCGAGGAAGACACAAGAATTACCGGTAACGTCTATGGCGGAGGTGCCATGGCCTCGGTCGGTCCTCCATTTACAGGCCAAAAAGACAAGAACGACAAGGCTTACAACGAACACAAGGACACGACGACGCCATACGATGAGGCAACGCCTCGTGCCCATGCTTCGAAGTCGTTCAGCCAGGTCGACATCAAAGGCGGATACATCGGTGGCAGCGTCTTTGGTGCCAGCCGTGGTCCCAGCGATGCGTTCATCCATGATGCCTTTACCCTAAAAGGTGTCTACTACGAGCCCGACAAGTTTGCTACCGACATCTGGTCGTTTGTAAACATCACTGGCGGCAAGATTAAGGGTAACGTCTATGGCGGTGGTGAAGGCGGTCGCGTCAAGGAAGACACCAATGTGCAGCTTACCGGCGGCATCATCGTTCATGATGCCTTCGGTGGCGGCAAGGGAACCGACTCCATCCCATCGCATGTGCTCGGCAATACGCTCATAGAGCTGAACAAGGATGTGGCATCCGATACGAAGGGCTGTAGCGTAGAACGTGTCTTCGGCTGTAACGACTTTAAAGGTTCACCGAAGAAACACGTCACGGTGCATGTGCACGCTACGCAGAACACCAGTCAGAATAATATCAACACCAAATTTGCCAAACGTCCAGTTCAAGGCGAAAAAGATACAGCGGAAACGAAAGAGACCTTAGTACAGTACCTGAAGCGACTGATTAAAGCGGCGGGAGCTGATGGCGTTCCTGCCTCCATGTTTAACGCAGACTCCATCTCTGCTTCTACGACTACTTATAATACATACGAGAGTAAGACAGAGTTCTCGAAAGCAGACAGTACAGTCATCAACAACGCTATCAACAGAATGATTGAACAGCTCGGCAACCTGTATGACGTGAAGGCTGTCTATGGCGGTGGCAACTTGGCACAATACCAGCCTTATGGTCCTGCTGCCAACGATACCGAAGCCGACTATAAGCTCACCACGGAAGAGACCGAGGTCATCATCGACGGTTGCTCCCTGACCAGCATCAAGCAGGTGTATGGCGGCGGTAATGCCGCTCCTGTGCCTGCCACCAATCTGACTGTCACTGGTACCTACGAGATTGAAGAGGTGTTCGGCGGCGGTAACGGTAAGGACAACTACCAGTTGAGCGATGGAAAGTACTATGAGAATCCGGGTGCCAACGTGGGTTACTATAACTACACCCACTATCGTCCTGCCGCAGGCGACTCGGCAACGACTGTGTATGGATCGGGAGCGCTTGCAGATCCGTACAGGGCAGTAGATAATGTGAATGCCTATAACAAGGCCCAACGTCAGGCTTACTACCTATATGGAAGAGGTGTCGCCTCTACCGATATTATGGGTGGACGCATACACTACGCCTACGGCGGCAGTAACGAGAAGGGTAACATCAGTAAGATGGCACTGTCCATCTACGATACGTCTGTTGAATGTCCTGTGGTGTTAGACAAGACCTACGGTGCCGGTAAGAATGCCGAGGTCGACGGCGATGTGCGCGTGTCGATGGAGTGCGTCAACTATACCAAAGAACAGTTCGGAGGCTCTACCACTTCCGACGTGAACAGCGACATTACGCTGATTATCACCAATGGTCACTTCGGTAAGGTGTTTGGCGGCAACGATCAGACCGGAAAGATCAATGGCTCGATCACCGTCATGGTGCAGGAGTCTGGTTGCCAGCCCATCGTCATCGACGAGCTCTATGGCGGTGGCTATGATGCAGCATATTCTATCTATGGCTATAACACCGACGGAACTCCACGAACAAAGGAAGATTTTGAGAATGCATACAATACTGCCCTTAATGGGCTTAGCGAAAGCGATCCGGAGTATGAAAGTAAAAAGACCGATCGTCTCCTTGATGCAGGCCTCATCGGACTGCCCTACAACAATCCTCAGGTGCTTGTGGCCTCGGCATCGAAGATCGGTACTATCTATGGTGGCGGTCTCGGCCATGGTGCAAAAGTGGTAGGCGATACGCATGTCAACGTGAACATGACAAACGGAAAAGTGCCTTCCAAGTATGCATGGGCCGATGGAAAGGCAAGCAACTTCACCATAGGAACTCATACTATCACTGGTGACGGCGGTGGTGATTACACTTATGAAGTCATCAGCCGTCCCGAGGAGGAATCCGTGAAGGGCGATGCCACGCTTGCCATCGGCACCATCGGCAACATCTACGGTGGCGGTAACAAGGCCGAAGTGGATGGCGACACGTATGTGGAGATAGGTACAGGCACCCAGCATAATGAGGACGGTGAATTGGTAGACCTTTCTCCTGCACGCTACACAGCCAAGATTACCGGTGATGTATATGGCGGCGGTAACAATGCAAATGTCACGGGCGATTCGCATGTGATGATCTGTGCCAAGGAGGTGACAGAGGATGATGCCAAGGTCTGGAAACCTTTTGCAGAAGCAACAGACAGTGTCAGGATTCAGGGCACCGCCCTGCACGGCGTGTTTGGCGGCGGCAATCTGGGTGATGTTCTGAAGAATTCTTACGTCATCCTTGGTGGCGGCTCTGTACACCAGAGCGTCTATGGCGGCGGTTGCGATGCCGACGTACGGGGCAATACGAGTGTGACGATGCTCGACGGCTATGTCTTCGACGGCGTCTGTGGCGGTGGCCTTTCCGGGTCGGTCGGCACATTCACCAAGTCGACGAATACAGCAGATGTAAACATCTTTGGTCATACGTCTCATGATGGCTGCACGGGCAAGCCTGTGTCATGTACCGAGGGTACCGGTACCTGTACGATTAAGATCACCGGCGGACAGGTAGGTCCCGTAGAGGTGGCGACACAGGGTATGAACAGGATTACTGCCGGCAAAAGCGATCCTATAGCAGAAGGCTGGGTATGGGGCGCTGGCCGAGGCGTAGTGGAGGATCCGGCGACTCACCCAGACACGCACTTCAAGACGTATGCCAACAAAACCGATGTAACCATCGGCGGTTCAGCCTTCATCATGGAGGGCGTCATAGGCGGTGGTGAGTTCGGACGTGTGCTTGGCAATACACACCTGACGATTCAGGACAGCTGCCAGGTGGGCGTAGGTGAAGGAAGTGCCGAGATTCTGAGCGGAACAGGCACTGAATTAGATCCCTACGTGTACGGCAAGCCTTTGGCCTATACTCCGGCACAATGGAGGGCAGCAGAGGCTGCTGTCGCAGCTGGCGATACCACGGCTATCAAAACATTAGCAGCAGCAATGCCCGAATGTTCGCACTATCCTTACGGAAGGAACATTGGCACTGAAGTATCGCCCCATTGGGTCTATGAGACCTATGACCCGTACTACGACAAGTATTATGATGAAACAGAGGGAACACTGAAGGACAACATTCCCGACAGCTACAAAGGTGCCAGCACCTCAGCTCCTTCCGACGGCAAATCGTGGATTGGCAGTGTGTTCGGTGGCGGCTCCGGCTATTTCCCCTACGAGAAGGCAGGCAATACCGGCTACGGATGGGTTCGTTCGGCTGGCTGGGTGGAAGGCGATGCCTTGCTGGAAATCAAGGGCGGCCATATTCTGACCAATGTCTATGGCGGTAACGAATACTCCGACGTAAAGGGTAAATGTACGGTGAGGATGACGGGCGGTACGGTTGGCGTGCCGCGCACGCTGGCACAGATTGCCGCACATCCCGTCAGCTGCTACCTGTTCGGTGCAGGTAAGGGCGACCCGCGTTCTGTTTTCGATGACATGACCAACGTGGGAAGCGTGGAAGTCGAGGTTTCCGGTGGCACCATCTTCGGCTCTGTCTTTGGCGGTAGCGAGGATGGCCATGTGCTGGGCGATGTCACCATGAACATCAGTGGTGGTCACATCGGCACATGGGGCACCAGCTACGTCGACGGTAACATCTTCGGCGGTGGCCGCGGCTTTAGCGGCATGAATACCATTAGCGGTTCCGTGGGCGGAAACGTCACGATGCGCATCAGCGGCGGCAAGATGCTGGGCAGTATCTACGGCGGCGGCCGACTGGGCTCCGTGGGTATTGAGATGACCGGCGCCAACGCGGGTAAGATGAAGACCGACACGGAATCGGCGACCTACGGTCACGTCACCATCGACATCAGCGACGGCACCATCGGCAATGACTATGAGTATCACTATCTCACCTCGCCCACCGGCACCGAAGAGGCATTGGCCACGCTCAAGGCCGACAACCATATCCCGCAGACGGAGATTATCTACGAGCCCGACAGCAAGAGCTGTCGCCTGACCCACACCAGGGGCGGCAACGTCTTTGCGGGCGGCATGGGACGCCTCTATGAATTGAACAACAGCGTCATCGATCACTGGTATGATCTGGGCGGTGTCAAGAGTACGAAGCTCACCATCAGCGGCGGCACCATCAAGAGCAATGTCTATGGCGGCGGCGAGCTGGGTTGGGTGCAAGGCAAACATCGACTTGGCGAAACCACCGATAGCGTGGGTACCGAGATTCTCATCACTGGCGGCACCATCGGCACCGAGATCAAGGACGCTGAGGATATCACTCGATATACCTTCGGCAGCGTGTTTGGCGGTGGCCGCGGTGACAATACGGAGAAGCTCTATGATAAAGAGATAGAAAATGTTGTCACCGACAATCCTAAGTTTACTGCAGGACGCGTGGTCTACAGCACCAACGTCAACATGAGCAACGGTGTGGTGAAGGCCAGCGTCTATGGCGGTGGCGAAGTGGGCAACGTGGGCTTGGCCTACAGCTATGGTGAGATTACCAATGCAAATAAAGACCATAATAAGAGCGTGAGTAGCAATGTGACCATTAGTGGCGGTACCATCGGCAGGGACTCGTTAATCGTTAATGGCGATACGATTCACTACGGTGGAGCTACGATGGGCAACGTCTATGGTGGCGGCAGCGGCGACCCTTCTATCGTGCGTTGCGGCTTGGTGCTTGGCAATAGCAATGTGAACATCAGTGGCGGCAGAATCTACCATAATGTATATGGTGGCGGTGCCTTCGGTACGGTGGGCGATTTCGAATACCAAACCAGTATTGATCAGAGCACAGGCTCGACTAAGGTCTTTGGCATTGACAAACTCCATACGCCCGGCACCGGCAGGGCGACGGTCAACATTACCGGCGGTACCATTGGTGTCGACGGCCACGAGAACGGTATGGTGTTCGGCTCGTCACGTGGTGAGGTGTTCGAGAACTATCCGCGCGACGACTATATGGCGTGGGTCTACGATGCCTATGTGACCATCGGCGACTCTACCAAGGGTACGAAGAAGGGCGGCACTGGCGCTGTCATCGCTACGCCCCAGATCAGAGGCTCTATATACGGTAGTGGCGAGAACGGCCACACGCTGCGCAACACCTTCGTCAACATCCATAGCGGATACGTCGGCGACACCGTTTCGTACTACGCTTACCGAGGCAACGTCTATGGAGGCGGTTGTGGTACTGACTACTATCTGCATGATGGTGTGAAGTGCTACAAGCCCTGGGCTGGTATCGTGCGTGGAAACACCAACACCAACATCGACGGTGGCCTGATTACTGGCTGTGTCTACGGTGCCGGTGCCATGGCTTCGGTGGGTACCATCACCAATGCTGCCGACACGGTGACGACGGCAGGAGTAGCAGGAAGTGCCAAGCATCTGAATGAGGAAACCAGCTTCGCCCTCAGCTGGCCCTACAAGTTCGTGTTTGCCGACACTACCGGCACGGCCACCATCAACATCACTGGTGGACACATCGGTATTAAGGGTACCGATGGCGGCGACGTCTACGGAAGTGCCCGCGGCACAGCTGGCGAACGCTACATCATGGCTCACCATGCCTACGTCAAGAAAGCCGTGGTGAATGTCGACTATCCTTCGACGGCAGCTATTACTGGCCTTGGCAATACGTCGGTGGGCTGTATCACCGGATCTGTACACGGCAGCGGTGAGGACGGTTATGTCTATGACAACACCTACGTAACGCTGAACAAGGGTCTGATAGGCCACTCGATCTATGGTGGTGGTAAGGGTAAAGGTACTTACAAAGTAACACTGCACAAGATTAAAGGTGAAGGCACATATCCCACCAACATCGAGAGCGTACTCTCAGGAAGGGTGATGGGCAACGCCTATGTCACCATGAACGACGGCCACGTCTTGCGTAATGTCTATGGCGGTGGTAACCTCGGCTCTGTGGGCAAGGGTAACTATGCCTGCGGTGCCGATGACTACTACACAGGAGGCTATGGTGAAAATATTACAGGTAATCTGTGGACCAGTGCCAGCGATGACGACGATGACGTTCGCGACGATGCCTGGGAGTTCCTCCACAGCGGCAAGACCACCGTCAATGTGTTCGGAGGAACAGTGGGCTATATTGACAGCAGTGATCCCACCAAGAGCTTCAAGAACAATCTGCCTTACGGTAATGTCTTCGGCGGCAGTACCGGTGAGTCAGCACCTAATGTGCCTGCAGGCCTCGCTCCGCGTTACCAGTACTGTCCGGCTTTCTTCTCCGGCTATGTCAACGAGACCGATGTGAACATCGGTGGCTACAGGTGTATAGCAGCCTGCACGGACAAGTATAGTCATGCATACGCTGTTAATGACTTGGCGACACATGCAGAACTGCTTGACGGCTTCTCGGGATCGCTGGTTGATGGAAAGCCTGACCCCACTTATTGGGAAAAGGTGGAAGGTCCTACCATCTACGCCTCTGTCTATGGCGGTGGTCAGGACGGACACGTGCGTAGGGACACGAAGGTGACCGTCAACAGCGGTGAGATTGGAATTGCCTTTACCGAAGCCAAC
>Ga0256404_1004555_pt1 | contig 25998 bp, 18 predicted proteins | sample RumenRJG_01DNA_FD_185990 | JGI IMG/M metagenome (GOLD analysis project Ga0256404, IMG submission 185990) | Bovine rumen microbial communities from Lethbridge, Alberta, Canada - RJG_01 | ecosystem: Host-associated > Mammals > Digestive system > Stomach > Rumen | place: Canada: Alberta | collected...
GTGCGGTTGGCGAACCTTCACTTATTATAACACGGGAGGTTTTTTTACTTGAAGCTAAAGCTATCTGGGGACACACCTGCATAGCAGGTGGTTTATTTTTATTGCTATACAAAAATGGTGCCCGGTCATAAAACCGGGCACTGTTTTTTACGTTAAGCTCATCATGCAATCGCTTAATAGTATAATTGCAATTTAAAACGTCTTATATTCTCATGTTTTGTCAGCTCTTAAAACTTCCATCACTTTATCATAATTATCTTTATTGTGCGGGAATGTGCAATCGGTGCAAACCTTGACCTTCCTGCCATCCTTATCTTTAAAACGTGGATTTCCCGGGCAATTTTCAAGATGATACATCGGGCAATAGCAAAAGAGACAGTTGATATGTGCATCTCCCTGCTCATCTATCTCTGCATTTTTGTGACAAGGATAATACTTACAGCTACGGTTCTCAAAATACTTCTCCGAAGGAGTAAAGTCTTTTTTAACAGTCTGCTCACGTCGGAGCTTACTCATATGTTCCTTCGCCTTATCATAAATATCATAAGGGTCTGAGAACTTCGGGCTGTAATCATTATTGTATCGGCCTTTCTTAGGCATATCCTTCTCCATACACCCTCCTGCTAAGAATTAGAATAATTCTATCTCATAATCATCATCCGGATCTTCTTCCGTTTCAGCTTTTTCATCTTTAACGTCTGACTCAGCTATGTCTGATGATCCTGCTTCTTCTGCTTTTTCTGCTGTACCGGTTGATTCTGCTACTTCTTCAACCGCTGTATCAAATCCGGTTTCTTCCATATAATCAACATCATCAACCGCCACTTCTACGATAGATTCCTCAGTTTTTTCCGCTGTATCGTCTGCTCCAGCTTCCGTCACGCCTTCTGATGTTTCAGCTTCTGTATCAATCGTTGCGCCTTTCACATCGCCTGATGTACTTTCTGTTGCTTCTTCAGCCGAATTGTCTGCTGCACCTTCTGATGCGTCATCTACAGTTTCATCTTCTGCTTCATCCGCTGCATTTTCTGCAGTTTCAGCTTCTGCATCATCCGCTGCGTCATCTGCTTGCTTTTCCTTTTTATCTTCCGCATCATCTATCAACTCCTCTTCATAATCGAAGAAGGAATAATAATACAGACTTGCGTTGATAGCCATGATCATACGTATTCCAATCACTAGAAGGAAGCACACTGCCGCTGCCATTTTGAACGAAAATACATATAGAATTCCAGCCGGAAGAAGATACATGAGAAGTATAAATACCAGCCTTATAAAATGCTTAGCTGCAAAATATACCGAATCCAGCAGGATATTTCCCACGCTGTTCTGATTAGAAAAATATTCCGCATCCTCGTCCGCTTCTTTATCCTCAACATTTGAGAATCTGAGCTTATAATTTGAAAGAGCCTCTTCTGCACCGATCTCTTCATTTTCTCTTCCGTGTCTTGCAGCTATCACTTCATTTTCAGCAGACACAGAGTTGATCGCAATGATCGGAAATGTATACATCAGGATTGAGAAAACCAATCCTGAAAGTACGAAAAATACTGCGCTGAGCACCGTATTCGGCATCGGTCCGACAGGGCTGAAAAGCATCGCTATTGCAACAAGGAAACCAATCACCACAAGATAACATAGAAAATACGATGTTGATAGCTTGAAATAGCTTTTAAACTTGTTTATATAATTTCCTACTGAATAATCCTTCCGGCTTCTGTCGATCCTTTTAGTGAATGCAATATCATAATATGCCGTTAGCGCTGCGCCGATCGTAACAACAGGTACCAGCGAAAGCACAAATATAATATTAAACAGCAGGAAATTACCCAAACTGTATAATATCGAAAGCGCAATACTGCTTTTCTCCTCTTCAGGCTCTGCAGCATCTGCTGCTTCTGTATCAGACGTCTTCTCTTCACCATCCGTTGTTTCAACCTCAGCTGCTCCTGCATCGATCGTTTCATTCTCAGCAGCTTCTGCGTCAACAGCATCTTCTTTTATGTTTTCTGCAGTTTCTTCTATCTCTTCTGTATTAACAGATTTATTGTCGTCCATTTTAATATCTCCGTAAGTCAATACTTCAAAAGAATATGTTATCATATTTATTTTATTATGACAAACCCTTTCCCCGGACATTCATATAAATCACTCGTTTTTTCCAGATTGCGCCTCAAGCGAATCACAGATTCCAAAGTTCATCATTCCAATGATGCTATCGACATATCCTGCATTTTTGACTCTGCTGACAATCTCATCTACGTCATCTGTAGCTAGCGCGATGTGCCGGATAGCGCTCTTGTCATGCTTGCTCCTTCTACTCTCCGCCTATCATTTCCACTCCAAAGATAACTGCGCAGCCGATAATCATGCTGAGTATCGCATATGCGAAGGCAACACCTGCGTGGCCGCCCTTTATCAGATCCGTCGTTTCAAGTGCAAATGTAGAAAATGTCGTAAATCCACCGCAGAGACCAACCTTCAGAAAAAGTATCCACCTCTGATCTATCCGTGCATTCTTTATCGCTAAAACCGTAATCAATCCTATAGCAAGACACCCTATAACATTTATCGCAAAAGTCTTCACCGGAAATACAGTATTCTCACTTACCGGAAGCTTTCCGATCAGATACCTGAGCACCGCACCTATGAATCCGCCTGCACCAACCGCAAATATGTTCAAATCCTTATCCTCTTTTCTTTACATTCTCGCCTTGATACCGAAGGCTTGTATACAGTTAATTGCGAACCGATATACCAGAAACAGTTCTCCGTCCGCAAAAAACAAACAGGCTCCCGGATCATTTCGGTCACCTGTTTGTTATTATAATATATTATTCCGATAAGACAAGAGGATGGTTCTCTCTGTCTCACATCACACTTTTAGCAAAATGGATTCTCAGATGGATATCTTACTCCTGCCGGATGATTGTACTCAATCTCTGAAAGCTCAACGCCGATGAACTTGAATACCTCGAAGAGCAGTCTTCCGTTGTGATGGAAGGTGATAGCTGCATGATGAGGATAATTCTTCTCAACAAGAACATGTCTGTAGAAGCGTCCCATTTCCGGAATAGCGAAGATACCGATAGAGCCAAATGATCTTGTTCTTACAGGAAGGATCTCGCCCTCTGCAACATAAGCACGAAGCTTAGCATCTGATGTGCTCTGAAGTCTGTATACTGTTGCATGTCCTGGGATAAGGTCTCCTTCAAGAGTTCCGTTCGTAACCTCTTCAGGAAGTGTTCTTGCCATGATCTTCTGGTTCTTCATCTCATGGAATGCAAGCTTTGTTGTACATGTATTTCCGCAGTGGAAGCCCATGAATACATCTTTATTTGTGTAGTTGTAATCGAACTTGCCCTTGATCTCGCTCTCAAACATATCCTTTGGAACTGAGTTGTTGATATCAAGAAGTGTTACTGCATCATCACTTACAAGCTGTCCGATGTACTCTGAAAGTGCTCCGTAAATGTCTACTTCACATGATACAGGAATGCCTCTCTTAGCAAGGCGGCTATTTACATAACATGGAACAAATCCAAACTGTGTCTGGAATGCAGGCCAGCATTTTCCTGCGATTACTGTATACTCTCTGCTGCCCTTATGTGCCTCGATCCAGTCAAGGAGTGTAAGCTCATACTGAGCAAGCTTCTTAAGAACCTCAGGCTTCTTGTTTCCATCGCCAAGCTCAGCAGCCATATCAGCAGCAACCTCATCGATACGAGGATCGCCGGCATGCTTATTGAAAGCTTCGAAAAGATCAAGCTCTGAGTTCTCTTCTATTTCAACGCCAAGATTATAGAGCTGCTTAATAGGTGCGTTACAAGCAAGGAAATCCTGTGGTCTTGGTCCAAAACCAATGATCTTAAGATTGCTGAGCGCGATCTTAACCCTTGCGATTGTCTTGAAATCATTTATCATTTCAGCAACTTCGCCGGCTGTACCAACCGGATACTCCGGAATATAAGCCTTAAGATTACGAAGATACAGATTGTAGCTTGCATTGAGCATACCGCAGTATGCGTCTCCTCTGTCATCGCACAGCTTGTCGCCTGCTTCCTCAGCTGCAGCAACAACCATTGCAGGTCCCTCGAATTCCTTTACAAGAAGGATCTCGCTTGACTCAGGTCCGAAATTGCCTAAGAATACAACAAGTGCGTTACAACCTGCAGCTCTGACCTCTGCAAGTGCCTTTCTCATATCGATCTCATTTTCTACTGTAGTCTGACAGTTAAAGATCTCTCCATAATTTTTAGTGTACTCAGCTACTACTGCCTCTCTCCTGCTTGTTGACAGGCTCATCGGAAAGCAGTCTCTCGAAACTGCAACGATTCCGAGCTTAACCTGTGGCATGTTTTCCATAAAATAGTCCTCCTTTTTTAACTGCGGCATACATCCCTCTCCAGCTGCCGCTAACTTTTTACATTTTCTTTATTATCTCAAAGCCTCAACTGCCGCTTTTTCTATGCAAAGAGCCGCATTAAAACTCTTCATGAAGCTGTCAAAGCCCTTGATCTCCTCATCATCTGCTGTTACTGTGGTTCCATTCTCACCTGCAAATATCTCAGTCGTAAGATAATCCGGAAGAGAAATGTTTTCTTCCGCCCTCTTCATGAGGTAAAGCGCAAGCACTGCCATACCCCAGGCACCGCCTTCACCCGCTGTCTCCATGACAGTGATAGGTCCGCCGGTTGCCGCCGACATTATCCTCTGTCCGACTTCCTTCGTCTTGAAAAATCCTCCGTGGCCGTACAGCTTGTCCACCTTGACATTTTCCTCTCTAAGAAGTATATCCAGACCAACCTTGAGCGTACTTACTGCTGAGTAAAGATGCAGTCTCATGAAATTTGCAAATGAAAAATCCGCATTTACATTTCTTGCAAATACCGGTCTTCCCTCAGAAAAGCCTGTAACCGGCTCTCCCGAAAAATAGTTAAAGCCCATCAGTCCGCCGCAATCAGGCGCACCGCCGAGAGCCGCACTGAACATAGTCGTATAAAGCTTGTCCGTATCGACCTCTATGCCCATGGTCTCGCTGTATTCTCTGAAAATCTTCGCCCACGCATTTATATCTGAGGTACAGTTATTGCAGTGTACCATCGCAACAGCATCACCCGAAGGTGTTGTTACCACATCAATCTCCGGATGAACCTTCTCCAGAGCCTTCTCCATGACTACCATGGCAAAGATGGAGGTTCCGGCAGAAACATTTCCTGTTCTTACCGCAACGCTGTTTGTCGCAACCATACCGGTTCCGGCGTCTCCCTCCGGCGGACAGAGCGGAATGCCTGCTCCAAGATTTCCTGATGCATCAAGCCTTGCCGCACCCTCTGCAGATAAGATTCCTGCTGTTTCTCCTGCCTTAAGCACCTTAGGAAGTATATCGCGAAGCTTAAATTCAAAGCCCTTGCTGCTGAGGATTCTGTCGTATTTCTCCAGATATTCCTCATTGTAATCTTTGATTCTGCTGTCTATCGGAAACATTCCGGAAGCATCTCCTATGCCCAGAACCTTCTCTCCAGAAAGCATCCAATGTATATAACCTGCAAGAGTAGTGAAAAATGAAATCTTCTTCACATGCTCTTCTTTATTCAATATCGCCTGATGAAGATGAGCTATGCTCCATCTTTCCGGGATATTGAAGCCAAATTCCTTGGTAAGCTCAGCTGCTGCCTCTCCTGTAATGGTATTTCTCCAGGTTCTGAAAGGAACCAGCAGTTCGCCCTTATCATCAAATGCCATATATCCGTGCATCATAGCACTGAATCCGATGGCACCGGTTTTTCTGATAACAGTATCGTATTTTCCCTTTACGTCACTGAGAAGCCCGCTGTAAGCCTCCCTAAGTCCTGTCCATATCATTTCAAGACTGTATGTCCAAATGCCGTTTTCATACTGGTTCTCCCAGCCATAACCACCCTGGGCAAGAACCTTGCCTGTCTCATCGACCATAACAGCTTTAATCCTTGTAGAACCAAATTCAATGCCTATCGCTGTTTTTCCGGCATCAATAATTTCCCTGATACTCATCCTGATCCTCCACTCTATCTCTGACTACAGTCTTCCGATTACTATTTTTCCTGCAAGCAGGAACGTTTTTGGGATATTTTTACACTTATATCATTATATCATATTTTACTATTTCATCCATCAGAATCGCTACAATCTTTTTTATATATTTTATACTTGAAATATTCTCAATCCGTCTGATTCATGCATCATCAACCGGTAAAAATCTTCTTCCTGCCAATTCAAGCAGCATAAACAGGACAACCCTTCTTCCGCCCAGTTTCAATAAGCATCAACCGGCAAAATCCTCTTCCCTGCCGCTCACATAAATATTACAACAAAAAAATGTCCGCAACGACCGAGATATTCTCAAATCGTCACGGACATTTTATATATATTTCTACAAATTAGTTGTTGATAAGCTTATCCTCATCACTCCAGCTGTAAAGCTTTCTGATCTCGGCGCCGATCTTCTCTGCCGGATGCTCAGCAGCCTTCTGACGAAGAGCCCTGAAGTGAGCCTGTCCGCCTGCTGATGACATATCAAGAAGGAAGTCCTTAGCAAATGTACCATCCTGGATATCAGAAAGAATCTTCTTCATAGCCTTCTTTGTATCCTCTGTGATGATCTTAGGACCTGTGATGTAATCACCATACTCAGCTGTGTTAGAGATTGAATATCTCATTCCTGCGAAACCACTCTGGTAGATGAGGTCAACGATGAGCTTCATCTCATGGATACACTCAAAGTATGCATTTCTTGGATCATAACCAGCTTCTGTAAGTGTCTCAAAACCAGCCTGCATAAGTGCGCAAACACCACCGCAAAGAACTGCCTGCTCACCGAAGAGGTCTGTCTCTGTCTCTGTTCTGAAGGTTGTCTCAAGGATACCTGCTCTTGATCCACCGATACCAGCACCATAAGCAAGTGCCATATCAAGTGCCTTACCTGTTGCATCCTGATATACAGCTACAAGACAAGGTGTACCCTTTCCTGCCTGATACTCAGAACGTACTGTATGTCCAGGTGCCTTTGGAGCGATCATTGTAACATCTACATCTGCAGGTGGAACGATCTGTCCGAAATGAATATTGAAACCATGTGCGAACATAAGCATGTTGCCCGGCTCAAGATTTGGAGCGATGTCAGCCTTGTACATAGCTGCCTGCTTCTCATCGTTGATAAGGATCATGATGATGTCAGCCTTCTTAGCTGCCTCAGCTGTTGTAAATACTTCGAAGCCCTGCTCCTCAGCTCTCTTCCAGCTCTTTGATCCCTCATAAAGACCGATGATTACGTGTGCACCTGACTCCTTAAGGTTAAGTGCGTGTGCATGTCCCTGGCTTCCGTAGCCGATAATTGCTATTGTCTTACCCTCAAGAAGTGAAAAGTTACAGTCATCGCTGTAGAAGATTCTTGCCTGATCTGCCATTTTTTAGTTCCTCCTAAAAATATAATTTTTTACGTTGTCCAGGTTGTAAAATAATTTTATGTTGTCTGACAACCCGAACTATATGTCTGACATATATGATACATAACTTTCCCCCCTTTGTCAACAGGTATTTACATTTTCTCGATTCCTTTAGTTTCCTTCTTATCGATTTCCTTCGAATAGAAGAATCCGAAGAATGCGCCGCATAAGCCTCCAACGATATGTGTGATGTGAGACACATTATCATGAACTGTAAACTGCGCCCAGAGCTCCTTACCGAGATAAACAAGTATTACGAGTATCATTGTAAGAGGAAGCTCGCCCTCACGAAGATTTACTGCTGATGCAAGTATTATCATCATGAATACCACGCCGCTTGCTCCAAGAAGCGCTGTATTCGGGATAAATACCATCTGGACTATGCTCTCGACAACCGAGCAGATAACTATCATTTCGATAAAATTCTTGGAACCGTATTTTTCTTCGAGTATAGGTCCAAGCAGAAGGAAGAGAGTCATATTTCCGAAGAAATGCTCAAAGCTGATATGGCCGAGGGAATGTCCGACCAGTCTTACGACCCACGCAAGACTAAACTCTGATCTATACACCTCGAAGAAGGTTCTGATAATGGCAGGCTTGCCCATATACATAAAGCTGAGCACGATAAGACATATGATCGCAAATGTCAGCGTCACCGGAGCATTATATTTTATCCTGAACTTTCTCTTTTCCTTTTCCATTATATCTTGCCTTACTTTCCTCTTTCCATATATGTCTGATTGTTATACAGATAATTTCTCTCATCCGCTGAAGCATTAACAAAATTAGAATTATTACTCTCTAACTACTTTTACCGCATTTGCAGTTGATAAAGATTGTTTTTTCAGTTGCTCTTCCATAAAATTTACCTCATATTTCCAGCTTCAGGTCTTCATTTATAGCCGCATGATGAAGATGTATCGTCACCGCGCTCTTTAAAGCCGCAGCGTCCCTTGCCTTCAGGAAATGCATTATCATTATATGATCCTTGTATGCATCTTCGGCGATTATCTCAAGGTTTACATCAAGTGCAAATGTTTTCTCGATGGTTTCCGTAAGTATCGGTATAAAACTTGCCAGGAAATCATTATGAGCCGCCTTCATTATCGCTCCGTGAAAATCATTTTCAGAACGTATTCTCGAAGCCCCTCGCGGATTTCTCTTAATATTCTTCTGAACTATATCTCCCAGCCTGAGTATCTCTTCTATCTCCTCGTCAGTCGCCCTCTTGGCCGCAAGATACGCCGCCTCCGGCTCGATGATGAGTCTTGCCTCGTAGAGATCCTTAAGTCTTACCTTGACCTCCGCTGCATCTATAACGCCTATCGCCGCTGCTTCCGTAAACTGTTCCGCCTTGCTGTTTACAAATGTTCCCTTACCTCTGTAAACCGCCAGAAGTCCGTCATTTACGAGTATCCGCAGCGCTTCTCTTAATGTTGCACGCGAAACGCCAAGCTCCGCCGCCAATACATTTTCATTCGGAAGCTTATCTCCCGGAATGAGTGTTTTCTCCTCAAGTATCCTGTTTCTAAGTATTTCTGCCGTTTTCTGTGACAGATTTATATTCTGAACCATTGCTGTCTAATCCCTTGCCGGTAATTCCGGCATATCTTTATGATGCTGTTTCTTCTCAGCATACATTTCTCTATCTGCTTCCTTAAACCCTTCTATGATATCTGAATATGAATTGATTTCAGCCATACCAACGCTTACACTCAGCGGATAGTTATTAAAACTTTCGCTTGCTTCACGTATTTTCTCATGAAGTCTCTCTTTAAAGTCATTTTTATCTTCATTTTCGCCCAGAAGAATAACCGCTGCAAATTCATCTCCTCCGAATCTTGCCGCAAATTCTCCCTCACGAAGTGCATCCTCAATACAGTCGGATACTGTCATTATCAATCTGTCGCCCTCGATATGTCCAAAATTATCATTGACATATTTAAGTCCGTCAAGATCAATACTTGCTATGGCAGCTCTCGTATTCTCCGCATTCGGTCCGTAAACCTCTCTGATCTTTCTCTCGAATCCGCGCCTGTTGTAAAGCTGAGTCATCGGATCCTGAAGATAGAGATAACTGATACGTTTTGCCTCGCCAAGACTATGCATCATTTCAAGTCGTTTCAATGTAGCACCTATTGTTATCAATAGTTGTGCAATGACCTCATTGAAATACCCTTTTTTAGCAGGATCAAGCCTGGCCACAAGATAGCCATAAACCTCATCCTTACAGTTTATCGGGAAGAAAACGTTCGTTCCACCTTCCAGTTCCTGTTCAAATATCTTAGGGAGAAGCTCTCCATCTTTGACCGGTTCATCAAAGAAATCGCAATTCCAGTCAAACTGAGACCTCGCAACAAGCTTTTTATTCAATACCATATATGATTTTAGGAACTTCTGTGCACGCTTGAAATACTGCATCGACCATCTTATACAATCCTTCTCATTGATGACTCCGCCAAAGTCAATGCTCATATAAATACAGTCCTTTGCCCTGTCGCTGTCTGATCCTAAAGCCTCTCTCATGGTATTATAATTCCGAAAAACAGATTCCTTAACATCCTCACAGCCGCAGCTAGCCCTGAAGATCAGTTTTCCCGGAACAACTATATCTTTTGACACCTCTTCATCACCCGCTGTAATTTCCTCAAGAGCCTGTACAGCACTTGAAACCATATTTTCAACAGAAATGTCAATAGTAGTGAGCGAAGGAACGTTTTCATGTCCCTCCGGTATATTATCCATTCCGGTAACTATTACATCCTCCGGTACACGGATGCCTCGTACATTAAATTCCTGAATGAGCGCAAGCGCCATATAATCATTCGAGCAGACTATCGCCTGAGGCAGTCCATCCTTACAGTTAATAAAGAAATCTGCCGTTTCCGGTCCCTGATCCTTCCAATAGTTTCCTTGAAAGATATAATCCTCACGAACAGGAACACCATAGTCCCGCATAGCCTCTCTAAAGCCCTTCAGACGTTCAACCGAATCAGACAGCTCCATACGGCCTGTAACAAATCCCACCCTGTTACAACCATGCTTTGCGAGCACATGCCCTGTCATATTATAAATGAGCTCTTTATTATCCGCATGGACAAAATAATAGTTCTCCACAGGATTTCTGAGACTGAAAACCGGACATTTTGCCTCCTTTTTCAGACGTTCTCTCAAATCCTCATTCATATTGTAATTATGAAGAGTATCATCAGCAACGAGTATACCATCATATTTAGATAAATCCGGCAGATAAAATACTGACTTCAGTCCCTCTATGTGAAGGAAATCACTGTTTGGTACAAAGCAGTTTGCAAATACATCCAGCCTGTACCCTTTTTCTTCAATGAGTCTGGCAGTGACTTCAAGAAGCTCTGCCTCATATGCCTGTATAACGTCTCCAACAAATAACGCTATCCTCATATTGTTCACTCCCCAATATCAACCCCGATATCTTCTCATGTGCAAAAAACTACGTTTTATATTGTTGTCTTTCTGAGATTCGAATCAAATATCTTATTGAATCCCATCCAGTCATCCTTTTCCTTTGCTCTTGCTTCAAGCTGCTCTGAAAATGTCTGAAGCTTCGCATCCATATTATCTGCAAGTGACAGTGCCTGTGCCTCGATCAGTGCTGGCTTCTTAGGCGAACCGTATTCAAGCTCTCCGTGGTGCGCAAGTATACAGTGTATCAATTCATCCTTTAAAACCTTCGGGAATCCCTCGATCTTCTCAGCCTTCTCCTGAACCATCATTGCTCCCATAACAATGTGTCCCAGAAGCTGGCCCTCGTCCGTATAATCATTTAAAGGAAAATCCGAAAGCTCCTTAACCTTTCCAATATCATGAAGAAGAGCTGCCGTGATAAGAAGATCTCTGTTCACTGCACTGTATTTTCCGGCGATGAATTCGCATATCTCCGCAACCGCAAGCGAATGCTGAAGCAGTCCTCCTATAAAACTGTGATGTATAGACTTTGCTGCACTGTGACTTCTGAAGCTCTTTACAAAAGCCGCATCATCTACGAAAAAGCTCCTGAGAAGCTCATTCAGATATTTATTCTTAACGCTTTCTATCTTGGACATAAGATCATCATACATCTTGTCGCTGTCATTCTTAGTTACCGGCATGTAATCTGCCACATCATACTCGCCTTCCTGCGCACGTCTTATCCTCTTGATGTTAAGCTGGAGAGTACCATTAAATGATGTTACGACTCCATCAACCCTGATATAATCATTTGTCTCAAAATGCTCGATCCCGTTGTTGAGATCCCACACCTTTCCGTCCAGGATACCTGTTCTGTCCTGCAGAAATACCGAATAATACGATTTTCCTGCCTTTGTCTTTGCGTCAACCTTGTTCTTGCAAAAATAAACCTCTGAAATACTCTCGCCTTCAAGCATTGTCTCAATAAATTTCATGTTGTCAATAATCCTTCCTAAGCCTACTAATAAGCCAAAGTATATTATAGCAGAATATATCAGCCTTGTCATATATAAAAATAGCTTAAATAATTAATCTTTAGCGCTGATTTCATTTTCCATATATGTCGATCACAACATACTCTGCTATCGTCCCGGTCTTAAATCTGATAGCCCAGTCAGCTATACCCGAGGTTACGATAAATGTAGTATTTCCGCGTACCTCCTTGCCGTAGGTACGGTCATTTGCCCTAAATATCTTCTCACCGAAGAATCCCATCGGCAGCATCTGTCCGCCATGCGTATGGCCCGAAAGTACAAGATCCGCCTCTGCTGCAGCCTCCGCATCGTAATCATTTGGCTGATGATCCATCATAATAATGTACTTACTCTTGTCAAGTCCGCTTGTAAGTTCCCCTGCTGAAGCTCTGTCCTTCTCGGATTTATCCTGCCTTCCGACTATATAAAAGCTTTCATTTAAGAGAACTGTCTCATCCTCAAGGACAGTTACTCCATTCTTCTCAAGCTCTGCCTTAAGCTCTTCGTAGCTGAAATCCCTGCCTCTGTAATAACCCTTGTCATGATTGCCGCAGCTGTAATAAACTCCGTAGGTTGTCTTAAGCCTTCCGAGAGCCGCGCAGCTCTTTACCATATCTTCACGCTTCGTACTGTCATCCACGTAATCTCCCGTGATGAGCAGCACATCCGGCTCAGCCTTCTGTATCGTCTCGATATGCTCCGCAAAGCCATCTCCGTCAAAAAGCGCACCGATATGAGAATCGGCGATCAACACCACGCGAAGCTTATCTGTTCCGAGATTTTTCTCTGTATGCAGTTCATAATTGGTTTCATAAACGTGATGTGCGAAGAACCATCCTGCAGCAAGATAGATAAATGTAGTCAGTATGACTGCAACGCCCAGCCAGTAAACCTTGCCCTGCCTTTTAGCGGCGCCTTCTGCAGCTTCACTCTCTGCAGTCTTTCCGGCTGATGCCTTCTTCCCAGCAGACTTTTCTGCTGATGCTTTTTCAGCTTCACCTGCTCCTTCTAAGCCTGCAGCCTTATTCTTCTTAACTCTTCTCACAACCGCTGCCACGATATCAAAGATAAGCCAGAATATCGCAAGATGCAGCATAGCCATGATCGAATTAACAAGATCGAAGATGCCGTAAACCACGAAGCCAAGCATCGGCACGCACGCAATAAGCCACCGGAGAGCCTTTCTGTCCCCGGCAAGCCTTTCAACGATATAAAATTTTTTAAATCTGGAGATAAGATAGATAATGCTTGCAACCGCCAGTGCAAGGACGATCCCCAGTATAACTATCCACATTGTCATATAATAACCTTAAGTCTCTCCGGCAGGATCTCAAACTTCACATGCTTTGATTCTCCGCCATACTCACCATCAACATGTACCACCATTTTTCTGTCAGAGAACAGCTCAACCTTGTCCTTGTTGAAGAGCATAAAGCTCTTCGATTTCTCATGCTTTGCCATTACAAGCACCGGCAGCACGAAGAAGGATTTCCACTTCGGAACATTGTAGCTTAAGGTGCATGAAAGCTCACCGTCACTGTAATCTGCCTTCGGAGCCATCGGAACTCCGCCGCCCTCACAGCGCATATTCATAGCCGCAAAGAAGATAAGCTTTCTGATATCGACACTTACAGTATCCTCATCCTGCGGTCCGCTTAAATCCCCGGTAACACTTTCCGGAACACTGCCGCTCATCTTTATCCTTACATCATTTTTCTCCATGGTAAAGAGAGAAATGATGGTCATCACGATATATGAAAGTCCACCGAGCCCGAAGCTGTTCAGAAAGTTCTTGATCTTCGAATGATCGACCTTCTTGCATACAAGCGCATCAAGTCCTATTCCGGAGCTTATGCCGAAACGTCTCTCAAGGGACAGAACATTTTTAGCCTTTCCAAGCTGTATATCAACATTTTCATCACTGAAAACAGTAGTAAGTCCGACATCCACAAGCCTGCATCTGTCTTCCTTCGCTGCATTCAGCAGTGCAGCAAGCGCCTTGCCTGTTTTCTTACTGATGCCGAGGCCTCTGGCAAAATCATTTCCCGAGCCGGTAGGTATGATGCCGATCCTTGTTCTCTCAAAATCCGTGATGCCGTTGATCACTTCATTTATGGTTCCGTCGCCGCCGGCAACGATAAGATTGATCTGACCTTCCGTTTTCTTAGTAAGCTTCTCCACGAATTTCTTTGCATCTCCGGGATACTTGGATATATAAGTCCTGAAAGTAATGCCGCTTCGCAGGAGCATAGCTCTTACCTCTGCGTAGGTCTTCTTAGCCCTGCCGCTGCCGCCATTTATATTAACTATTATATAAAAACCAATGTTTTTCATCTGCCACTTTATACCCCTCTCATTATATTCCGCACCACTAAAAGCCTGCCCTTCCGCCCGGCAAAACTCATTATGCCCGGCAAAACTCATCGCTCTCTTAAAGACGCATCCGACCTGCCAAAACTCAGTCTGCCTGTCGAAAAACATTAACAGCTTTCTAGCGCTGCATCTCCAAATACAATAATATAATACTCTTCATAAGGTGTCAAAGTATCTTTGCCTACCCGCCATGCTTTTCCAACAAACCTTCCACAGTAAATTTAAACATCAAAAAATGAAGGCTCCGATAACATCAAATGTCGTCGAAGCCTTCATTTTCTCTAAACATATTAATCTACAGATCATTGATCCTGTAGAGTCACTATCCTGCGATTTCTCTGCTGTTAGTCATTTATCGGCTTATAATCTCTTATTACATCCATAGCAGGAAGGATGTTTCCTTCGTAATCGAAGAGTGCCTGGTTGGCCCACTCATTTCCGCAAGGTCCCTTGTCGTGGATATATTCGAGCGATGCAGGAGTTGCCCAGCCGCTTCCCGGTACCGGGATCCATGCAGGCTCCCACCAGAAGAAGCCTCTTCCCTGATTGTTCGGAAGCTCCTCAAGACGTCTTAAGACATCTGCCATGAAATCTCTCTGACCTTCTATGGTCATCGGATAATCTATCTTCTCAACGAGAGAAGGCTTGGTAGCGTAGCCCTTACGCTCCTCATCCGGAAGCTTCTCGTACTCCTTGTAGTCCTCCATGGTGTAGCCCATAGAAACCTCAGCTATCACGATATCCTTGCCATATCTCTCGGCAACATCCTTCATGTTATATGAAAGCGCCTCAAGCGAGCCGTGCCAGAATGGATAATAAGACATTCCGATGATATCAAAATCCTCTCCGCCCTGCTCAATATAATTATCGAACCATCTTCTGTAAAGCTCATTGTTGCCGCCATTGTCAAGGTGGATCATAAGCGGTATGCTGCTGTCGGCAGCCTTTGCCGCACGAAGTCCGCTACTCACGAAGCGGGCAACATTTTCATAATTCGGAAGCTGTCCCTCCGGCCAGAGAAGACCGTTAGTAAGCTCATTTCCGATCTGTATAAGCGATATCTTCACGCCATTATCCTGAAGATATTTGATTGCCGTAAATGTATAATCATAAACCGCCTCTTCAAGCTCCTGAACAGTATAATTCTCCCATGCCTTAGGCTTAAACTGCTTGCCCGGATCTGCCCAGAAATCGCTGTAATGGAAGTTAAGAAGCACTCCCATTCCGGCTTCTGTAACCTTCTTACCTATCGCAAGGGTTGTTTCAAGATCATTTGTTCCTGCACCGTAAGGCTCTCCTAAAGGAGAATACGGATCATTCCAGAGACGAAGTCTTATCGTATCGATATCATATTCCTTCATGATCTGAAGGATATCCTTCTCAGTTCCGTGATCAAAGTATCTGGCACCGAGCTTCTCAAGCTCATATAAAGTAGAAAGGTCCATGCCTTTAATATATTTTCTCATTTCATCCTCCAAATCTTTTTGCACCCGCACCCCATCCGCAGCATCCTGCGAAAAGCAGCCGCAGCTGCATCAGCCTGTGAAACACAGCCGCATCAGCAGAATCCAACCAGCAAACACAGCCGCCGCATCCACTGCCTCCGCCGCGCTGCATCACCCATCCGCGATACTGCAGGATAATAAGGGTACAGCCGGAAATCTAGGGTAAGATATTCCGGCTGTTATTTAGGGTAAAAGGTTTAAACTATTAATCAAAATCAAACTTTGTAAAGCGCTTTGCCATAGCCTTATAACGGAAACGTACCATTTCATTTACCTTGAGTACGTCCTCCTCAGTTCCTGTGAACTGACAGCGCATACAATAATATTCCTTCTTGTCCTTATCGTAGAACATATCAATGTCAAGATCCCTCATAAAGCATGAAGGGCATCTGTAATTTAATTTGCCTTTTCCAGATTGAGCCATGTTGCAAATACCTCCTTGTCAGATATTTTCTTCTTGAAACCAAGTGTGAACATAGGTGAAAATGCATATCCCTCTCTGATATAGCCTTCAGCCTCAGGATTCTCTGCTGTAAGTGAAACTCTTGTCTCGATAGCAGGGATAACAGCTGATGCCTCTTTTGCTCCAAGGAGTGACTCTTCTCTGCACTTATATTCGTAATTAATTGTCTTCTCTTCGCTGCCGCTTACCTTAAGAGTGATTCCGGTCATATCCTCCGGATACTCTGTAGTACCATAGCATGCAACCATATATTCATTAAGTGTAACTTCAGCTGTAGGATCGCTCATTTCAAGGATAGTTCTCTCAATCTTGATATTTGATGAGCCTTCCTCGAAGTACTCCCTGGTCTGAAGCTTAACTGTAAGTCCGTTGAACTGGATCTCTACAGGATCAAGTGTAAGGATTCTTGTCTTACCTTCCTGTGAGAAATGAGCCTTTGTACGGCAGAGGCAGAGGTCAACCTCCTCGCCCTTGTATGAAAGCTTAGCTGAACGTACTGTTCCTTCTCCTGCATAATGTGTGAAGTATCCTGCACGGTACTTCTCCTGGATAAGGAATGGATAAGAAGCATCCTGTACGTGCTTTGTTCCGATACCTACAGGCCACTCAAGCTTTGCAGCGTATGGACGAAGATCAACGATTGCACCGCCCTGATCCATATTTACGCATGCTCTCATGTATGGGTCACAGTACCAGAAGAGCTGCTTGTCTGAACCATAGAGAATATCTCTCCAGAGTGCACATTCAGGCTCTGTATATGTCTTCTTCTGACGATAATAATCAGCAAACTCGCTCATTGTAAGGTCTGCAAGCAGTCCTTCCTTCTTGAGCTTTCCGTAATAAGCACATCCGTCGCTGTAAGACTTAAGAAGGAGCTCATATGGAGCCTCCCAACGTCCCATCTTGTTCATCCAGCCAGGTCCTACGAACATCATGTTGTAAGCATAGCCGTTGTTGTACTTCTCAAGTGAACGATACTGATCGATAAGATTGTAAAGATATGGATAATCCCATGTCTTAGTATCATAGATCATTCCACGAAGTACGTTCTGTGGATGTGTTCCGAAGTTAGAACCATTTCCGTCGTAGCATGCGATAAGGTCACGCGAAAGGTGAGGGATTGCTACGATACCGCTGTCCTCTGCTTCATTTGCAGCAGGAGCGTGTGTGTTCTGCTTTGAAGGGATCCATGGTGCCCATGGGCCTCCATCGAAAAGTGTATACCATGAATTGTTGCAGGTATGGTAAGCCTTAGGGCCTTCCTCCCAACAGGTTGCAACCGCACACTTCACCATAGGATATTTCTCCTTGATGAAATTGATAAGGTCTGCATCCATGTAATATGAACCGGTTGATTCCGGATAGAAACCAAATCTGTCGTGGAATTTCTCAAATACATCTGTAACGATAGTCTTCTTATCCTCAAGAGAGAACATCCAGATACAGAAATCCTTGGTCTTATACTTCTCTCTGAACTCCTCGCAAGGAAGTCCGAGAAGTGAAAGTGCTATCTCATCACCGTAAACTTCGTGATCATGCTTTGCAAGTTCAACAGCCTCATCATTAAAGAGTGCTGCATATGTCATCTGAATTGTAACCTTAAGTCCGTTCTCATGCGCAAGTCTCTGCTGAGTCTTGAAAATGTCGAGCGACTCTGTCAGAAGCTTCTTGTCTCCGATATCTTCCTCTTTGCCCTGTCCTGTAACAGTTGCAGAATACTCCGGGACCATCTCCGGACGATGGATGATATTAACGATAAACTTGTCCATCTTTCTTTTTACCCTCCGTTTAATCTTATATTCGGTCTAACGTGTGTGATATACCAAGCTGCTCTTTTGCTGCGGCTCTGCCGCCTGCATTGTTGTTTTTTACCATATTGCGTTTTTACTGATATTTAAGCGTTCCAAATCTTCCCAAGTTTCAAAAGTGCTTTATTTTATCAAGTGCGCAATCGGTTGCTCAATATTGAGTATATACCCCTTGTCAAAAAAATGGAAGACCTAATTTTATTAATTTTTTCATAAGAATTTTATGCACTTTATACAAAAAGTCTCTTCCGGTTCAAAGCAAAATAAAAAATGCCTCCTCAGCCGGGAAGCATTTTTTAGCAGTCTTGAGCAACCGTTTGCTCAAATTTTTTAGAATCTGTACTGAGCCTTCTTCAGATACCTCTTGTTCTCGTACATCATTTCATCAGCACGCTTTACAGTATCCTCGATAGTACTGTCCTCGCTGGCATCATAAACCGCTATACCCATAGCGATATGAACCTGATCCCAGGCGTTTTCAGCCGCTGCACAGATATCTCTTCTTGTAAATTCAAACTTTCTGATAAGGTCCTGTCTGTTATCAAAATCCTCTCCGGTCAGTACGACAACAAACTCGTCGCCTCCGATTCTGAATACAGGACTGTGCTGGAAGATGCTGCAGATCAGCTTTGTAGCTGCCTTAAGGTAGACATCGCCCTTCTCATGACCGTATCTATCATTTATGGTCTTAAGATTATTGCAGTCAAGCATTCCAACCGCAACATCCTTTATCTCGCCATTTGAGATCTTATTCTTAAGTGAATCAATATACTTATCAAAACCGCCCTTGTTGCGCACATGCGTGAGCGCATCGACATAGACCTGTTTGTTAAGGTTCTCAACCATGTGCTGTTCCTTGGAAGCCTTTTTCTGCGCTCTGATATAGATTACAAGCAGGAAAATGATGACCAAAAGGACTCCGGTAATAGCTGCCATTACAAGAACGATATTCTCTCTGATGAATTCCATAAAGCTGGTCTTTGCATCCACAGAAGAATAATATGTAAGAGCCGCATTGACAATACTGTCAGGAACAATAGCTATGATCCTTGCAAGTATCGAGTAAAGCTCCGGCTCACCCTTTCTGACCGCTATATAGTACTCGAGATCCACGCCGGAATATACACTTACCAGTTTCAGTCTGTCGCACTGCTTGGCAAGGTTGTTGTAACGGTAATTGCTGACGATCACACAGTCAGCCTCACCCTGGGATACGCCTACAAGTCCGGCCTCAGTATTCTTATAATGCTTTATCTTCCATCCCGGGAAATAATTCTTCAGAAAAAGCTCGTAATTGGTATTTCCTTCATTTACAGCTACAGTAACATCCTTATTAAACAGGAAGCTCTTCTGATCAGCTGAACGGATCAGCGCATCCATCTCTGTCTTCATCAAAACAGGTGTTATGACAAGATTCATATTCTCAGCTTCGTCTATGGCAAGGTTACACGGAAATACACAGTCAACCTCGCCCCTTTTCAAAGCTTCTATAGCGTCTGCCGCCGTCGAATATGCTACCGGTTCAAATTTAAGCTCTGCATTTTCAAGCACGGTCTCGGCATAATCCAAGAAGTCCTTCAATGCACCTATAAGCTCTCCGGTCTCATCATCCTTCGCACAGAAGGCCAGATAATTATCCTGATATCCGATACGGATAGTCTGATGCTTCTGAAGCCACTCCAGCTCATCAGGATTAAGATACATCTTAGTTTCGGTACTCTTAAGATACTTATCATTTAACTGCTGATTATAATAAGTATTCTCATCCTGTATCTTACTCATTGCATTATTCAGTTCTGGCAGGAGATCAGCACGATCCTTGCTGAGTGCGAAATAAAAATCAGATGAACCTATCTTCCAGATCGGAACTGCGGACTGAGGGTCTGCATATACATCCATGGTAACAAAAAGATCCAAATTGCTTCCAAGAAGCTTGAGAGACTCCTCTTCGGTGCTTGCCATCTCGACAAGCTCTACCTGAACATCATGTTCCTCTGCCCATTCCATGAAAAGATTCTTCTGATAACTGCCTTTGGCAACGCCGACCTTTTTACCATTCAAGGTACTGTAATCATCAGGCTTGATGGAAATATCGCCTGGCGCTGAAAAGATATAATAAGACTCCGTACCCATTGGAAGAGAAGAATACAGTATGCTCTCGGCACGTTCAGCCGAATATGAGAGGTTAGCAAGCATATCTATCTCGCCGTCCTTCAGCATCTGCAAAAGCTCAGACCAGCTGCCCTCTACATACTCATAGTCCCAGCCTGTATAGGCCGCAACCTTCTGCTGGTATTCGTAAGAGTATCCGGATCTTCGACCGTTTTCATCCACGATGAAATACGGTTCTTCGTGCCACCCGACACGAACAACCTTACGGTCCTCCCCCTCTGCGCTGGAATTAAATGGTGGAATAAGTGAAAATAGAACTAAAAAGCAGCACAAAAATAAAAGTATTTGATTCCTGAATCCCCTTCTTTTTTCCATAAGCAATCTTCCTTCCCAATCGAAAGATAGATAAGGATATTTTACCACATGTAAATATTAAAATCCATACCCGCTTACATTTTCTTACACCGTTTTACCTGCAGCCCGTTATGCCTGTGCGGAATTACTTTCAGAGTGCATTATCTGCAATTCTCTATATCAGCAGCAGTCTTGTCATACGCTGAGATAAGCTCGCTGTGATGGGCCTCGATATATGAAATGTCTTCGTTCTTGGCAGCCTCTTCAAGTGCCTTTGCCATCTTGTGGATATTCATTGCTCCGACCATTTCAGAATTACTCTTAAGGGCATGTACCTTAACCTTGTAATCCTTCCAGTTCTGCTCAGCATAGAACTTCTTCAGCTCTTCAACCTTCTCTCTGCCGAGAGTCACATAGTCAGTGAGCATATCAAAATACAGCTCGTCATCTGTACAGTAATGAAGTCCGGTCTCAACACTGATGCCGGCAGCCGCAAGCTTTCCTTTATCAAAACCGGTTGAGACTTCGCCTTCCGGTGCAAATTCTTCTATAAATTCTTCAGCAAAATCCACCGCAGCTTCACCTGCAGCCACATTTCCGCTTTCCTCAGCAGCAGTCTTTCCAGCTTCTGCAGCCGACCTGCCTGTTTCCTCAACAGCCGTATTTCCAACACCTGCAGCCGACTTTCCAGCCTCTTCCACAGCCTTCTTTTCATACGCACTCTGAGGCAGATACTTCTTCAGCTTCTCAACCAGATGCTTTATCTCGATAGGTTTAGAGAGATAATCAGCAAAGCCCTCGGCGATATAGCTTTCCCTTGCGCCGACTACTGCATTTGCGGTAAGGGCTATAATGGTCGTGCTTTCAGGCACAAGATGTTCATCAAGCAGCTTGTGAAGAGTCTCGATACCATCCATAACAGGCATCATATGATCAAGAAATACTATATCGTAATTCTTCTCTCTCATAAGCCTTATCGTTTCCTCGCCGGAAGGCGCTTCGTCAGGCTTTATGCCGCAGAGCTTGAGAAGGTTCTTAGCAACCTTCAGGTTCATGTCGTTATCATCAACTATGAGCACCTTCGCATTCGGTGCATTTATAAGCTCTTCCTTATCCTTATGAACAGTGCTCTTCTTCAGTCTCTCCTCAAAGTTTCCGATGGGCGTTGCATCATAGATCTCCTGCTCAATGATAAATGAAAAATCCGAGCCCTCGCCGTATTTACTCTCAACCTTGAGGCGGCTGCCCATCATTTCCAGCAGGCTCTTAACTATGGTTATACCGAGGCCTGTTCCCTCGATATTATGATTTCTTATCTCATCAAGACGTTCAAATGATTCAAAAAGCTTCTCTCTGTCCGCCTCGCGGATTCCGATACCGGTATCCTTTACGGATACAGCGATCTTCACCTTGCCGTCAATCTTCTCATGTACGCGCATAGACAGTGTGACGCTGCCCTTCTCAGTGTATTTTACAGCATTTGTAAGAAGGTTCATGATAACCTGCGAAACCTTCACATCATCACCGCGAAGTGTACATGGCAGAGTCTCATCCACATCAAGCCTGAAGAGAAGTCCCTTGGTATCCGCTCTCTGAATGATCGAATGGTACATATCATTTATAAGGGAAGCTGTATCGTACTGAACTGTTACGACATCCATCTTGCCGTCCTCAATCTTAGAAAAGTCAAGGATGCTGTTGATAAGTGAAAGCAGAGTGTTTCCGGCAGAATCGATGCTCTCGGCATAGCCGATGATTTCCTTTTCCTTGGACTCTCTGATTATCATTTCATTCATTCCGAGCACTGCATTTATAGGAGTACGGATCTCATGCGACATCTGCGCAAGGAACTGGCTCTTGGCGCGGCTTGCGATCTCAAATTTTGTGACTGCCTCAACCTCTTCCGTAACATCCACAAAGACGCAGAGGAAGCAGTAAACCTCTTCGAGGTTGTCCCTGACGGCACTCATTCTCACCGAATAAGCCTTGGTCTTAGCCCTGTTCCAGAGCCTTCCCACATATATATCCTCCATCGAGGTCTTAAACATTTCATCCGCCTGCTCCTTCGAAAGATCGAAGAATTCATCTATTCCGCTGCCTATACGGCCGTTCGGCTCTTCAAGATTTCTTGAGTAACGGTTCATTATTGCAGCCTTTTTGTTTACGTCCAGAACGATAACACCGGCCTCAAGGAAGTCAAAAAGTCTGTCTTTGATATTTCCTGTGCGTATATCAAATGAACCCAGCTGCGTCGCACCGTACCACATAACGATCGCGCAGAGAGCTGCACCGATTCCCGAAGTGGAAACCGCTTCTTTGCCCATTGCAGGGAGAAATGTATCCGGAAGCGTGAAGAAAAGCAGCGTGAAATTCGCAGCAAAAACAATATAAAGGAACCTGCGGAGTCTCTTTACTGTATTTTTCTTCATCCACACGATACCAAATGAGAAAAGTATCAGAAAAGTAATAACTACATAAAATGAATGCACATGTCTGTTGAAAGATCCATCCGAATTGGCTACCCACGTAGTCCAGCCGTTCTTTCTGACAAATTTATCAACCGCATTCTGTGAAAATACAAAATAATCCACGATGCCTGCAACCACCGCGAAGATCTTAAATGCTTTTGCAACGCTCTTCCTTGCGCCGGAGATATCCGTTACAAGAAATGTTTCTGTTACAAGGAAACCGACTACGCCCACAAGTCCGGCCTTACGCAGCGAATAACACAGCTCCAGATCATTTGAGAAGCCGATCAGAGCGAAGAAAAAGCACCATACGCCCGCACTGAGGCCGTACGAACAGATATAAAATCTGATGTAACCTGATGCCTCCTTATTTCTAAAATAAAAGCTTATGCCGCAGACCGATGCTACGGTTCCGACGATAAGCAGAATGCAATTTATCATCCACATATACTATTTTCTCCCCGGAATTATGATATATCCCAAACGGCCATACACTATAATGCATAGTATAGCCACGAATTCGCGCTATATTATAGCACATTTGTGTTCATTTTAAACAATTTTTAGAAATTTTACGAAAATTAATATATTTGACCATATATTCCTCCTGAAAATTGTCATAAATAATAGTTTTAATTTTCAAAAAACATGTTATACTGTGGTTGAGCAACCGGTTGCTCACATTGATTTTATTAATTATTTTAAGAAGGGAGTTAACATGAAGGTTGACAGATTACTCTTTGGAGCTGCATATTACGATGAATATATGCCTTACGACAGACTTGAGAAGGATATGGAAATGATGGTCAAAGCCGGCATGAACACCATTCGTATCGCCGAATCCACCTGGAGCACCTGGGAACCGGAGGAAGGAGTCTTCGACTTCACCCACCTCGACAGGATGCTTGATGCAGCCGAGAAATACGGCATTTCCGTGATCGTCGGAACGCCAACCTACGCCATCCCATCGTGGCTCGCAAAAAAATCCGAGGATATACTTGCACTTACACATAACGGACAGAACACCTACGGTCCACGTCAGAACATGGACCTTACATCACCGATCTACAGAAAATACGGTGAAAGGATCATCCGTAAGCTTATGGAGAGGGTTGCCGGAAGAAAATGTGTGATCGGCTACCAGCTTGACAATGAAACTCATCCTTATGATACCTGTGGTCCGAGAGCCCAGAAGCTCTTCGTAGAGTACATGAAGGAGAAATTCCCTGATATCAAAGAATTCAACCACGAATTCGGACTTGATTACTGGTCCAACCGCGTGGATAACTGGGACAATTTCCCTGATATACGCCAGACTATCAACGCCAGTCTCGGCGCTGAATACGAAAGATTCCAGCGCAAGATAGTGACTGATTTCTTCAACTGGCAGATTGCTATAGTATCCGAATATAAGCGCCCGGATCAGTTCATCACCCACAACTTTGATTTCTGCTGGAGAGGACATTCTTACGGTATGCATCCTGAGGTTGACCAGCGTGAATCCGCTAAAAATATGACCGTGGCCGGCTGCGACATCTATCATCCGTCCCAGTACGACCTCACAGGCTATGAGATCACCGCCTGCGGAAATATCATCCGTTCCCTCAAGGATGACAACTACCTCATCCTCGAAACTGAAGCGCAGGGCAACCAGGCATGGCTTCCTTTCCCGGGTCAGCTCCGCCTGCAGGCCTACAGCCACATTGGAAATGGTTCAAATTCAGTAATGTACTGGCACTGGCATTCAATCCATAACGCTATCGAAAGCTATTGGAAGGGTGTTCTTTCCCATGATCTGGCTGAAAATGCCACCTACCGTGAAGCGTGTGTCATCGGAAATGAATGGAAAGCTATCGGCGACCATATCAAAAACCTGAAGAAGGTCAACAGGATTGCCATGGTGCTTGACAACAGCTCCCTTACCGGACTTTCTCATTTCCCTACGGAGAATAACAAGGAATGCAGCTACAATGCAGTCTTCAGGGCATTTTCAGATGCTCTCACAGACATGAACATTGAGTATGATGTGATCCCGGCCGATGAAGCGTATTTCTATGAGAGTGCCCAGGTCGGCGCCGCAGATACAGCCTCACGCAGCTTAAGGTATGACCTCGTGATAATCCCTGCCCTCTACAGTGCGAAGGAAAGCTATCTGAACGCAGTAAACAGCTATGTTGAAGGAGGCGGAAACGTGATAGCATCCTTTAAGAGCGGCTTCTCGGATGAATATCTCAAGATCTACAGCGACACCCAGCCGCACATTATAAATAAATGCCTTGGCATACATTATGACCAGTTTACATATCCGAAGGATATCACCCTTACATACAGCTGCTCTTCATCAGCCGATCAAAAACACGCCGGCGCTTATAGAACAAATGTGGCAGAAGGTACCTTCTCCGGCAAATGCACCGAGTGGATGGAGCTTGTAACCTGCGACAGTGCAGAAAGCCTTGCGGCATACGATCACAAATACTGGGGCATGTATTCTGCCGTAACCCTTAATTCCTACGGCAAGGGCAAAGCTGCCTACATCGCAACTCTCCCTGAGAAGGATACTATGGTACAGATCCTCAGCGACCTGCTCGAAAGAATAGATCTTAAGGAGCCTGCAAAGCTTGCCTTCGAGAACCATGACAAACTCATCGTTAAGCAGGGTATAAATGATAAAGGCAGCCACGTTCTCTTCTTCTTAAACTACTCAGACGAAGAAATGACTGTTAAAAACATCTCCGGTGATGCAGCAGATCTGCTTCAGGCTGCACCGGTCAAAAAAGATGAAAGCTTTACACTTTCGCCTTGGGGCGTAGTGATACTTGAATACTAAATGATAACTATTTATTCCGCATAATACCGGATTAAATTGAGTAGGAGGGGGATTTGAATAATCCCCCGACCTCTCACACCACCGTGCGTACCGTTCGGTACACGGCGGTTCCTTAGTTTTCACGTACTTGCAGATAATAGCCAG
>Ga0256404_1004556_pt1 | contig 25998 bp, 21 predicted proteins | sample RumenRJG_01DNA_FD_185990 | JGI IMG/M metagenome (GOLD analysis project Ga0256404, IMG submission 185990) | Bovine rumen microbial communities from Lethbridge, Alberta, Canada - RJG_01 | ecosystem: Host-associated > Mammals > Digestive system > Stomach > Rumen | place: Canada: Alberta | collected...
GGCCCCTATCTGGCGTATAACCGTGACGGGAGCTGCTCGCCACAAATCCTTGAGGCAGCTCAAATCAATGCCGCCGACCCCGCAGCAATGCAGATGATGAAGAGCGGAACCCACTTCAACCCCGTCGACCTGGTGTGCTACATCAAGGACTACCAGGGCCAGAAATTTGACCTGCGCAAATTTGTCGACCCCGACACGGGCCTCATCAGCGAGAAGTCGAAGGACGGCGTAGCCATCAAAGCCCTGGAGCTTCCAGGACTGTGGAACGGTTCGATGAGCGACTGGATCACCATCTTTGTCGAGGTGCCCATCGAGACTTTCAACCCCGTCAAGACAGTCAACGACCTGTTGCGCGCTCAACACCAATAAACCATTTACACACTGAGACTTAAGACTCAAAACCCCAAACTTACAATCCGAAAGATAATGAAAAAGATTGCGATGACAATGTTGCTGGCCCTGATGGTGGCACTGCCGTGCCTGGCCAATGGCACAGTGCGAGAGATCAATCAGAACCAGTTCAAGCAATTGGTTGGTATCCTTGACGGCGACAATTGGACTCAGACCGCCAAGCGTCCCTGTGTTGTCGACTTCAACGCCGACTGGTGCGGTCCCTGCCGCCGCCTTGCCCCGATTCTGAAAGAGGTTGCCGCGATGTATCCCGATATCGACTTTTATAGCGTCAATGTCGACAACAACCCCGAGTTGTCACAGCAACTGGGCATCGATGGCATTCCGATGTTGCTGATCTTGCCCGCCCCCGGCAAGGGTGACCCGGGCAACATCGATGGCTTTGTTCCCAAGGACGAGCTGATTCGCGCCATCGAGAAGACAGTCTACGGCAAATAAATCTGGTGGAGACGGCCTGACCATGTTCATGCCGTCTCCACCACTTCCCCTTAAAACCAGGAGGGACATCCCCCTGTGACCCCAAAATCTCATCACCACAATGGCCCGACTCACCTCTACCCTACTCCTCGGCCTTCTGTTGCCACTGCTGGCCATGGCACAGGACTTCACCAACGCCGACACACTGCGATTTGTCGACGCGATGCGCTTCAGGCTGATCAACTATGCGTTTGAGAAGACCCTTGACACCCGCATTCCGCGTTGGCTAGAGGACAGTGTGCGCCCCGAGCTGCGCGATCGTGCCCGTCACACCGCCGGCAAGGCTCTGCGTTTCCGCACCGACTCTCGTTCGGTCGCGGTGCGCTACCAGCTGCTGTATAATGCCCACATGATGCACATGGCCGACACAGGCATCAAGGGCACTTGCCTGTATATCTGGGACGACGACACCAGGTCATGGCAGTTTGTCAACTGCAACCGTCCCAATGCCAACAAGCAGGACACCATCCAGCGCAAGGTGCTTGTCGACCGTCTCGACGGCAAGATGCACGAGTATATGCTCTATCTGCCCTTGTATGACGGCGTGCGTTGGTGCGAGATCGGTGTCGACAGCACAGCGACACTTGCTCAGCCAGCCCTCAACAGCCCGCGACAGGGCAAGAAGCTGGTGTTCTATGGCACGAGCATCCTGCATGGTGGCTGTGCGTCGCATCCAGGCATGGTGGCCACCAGCCTTATCCAGCGTGACCTGGACATCGAGTGCGTCAACATCGGCATCAGTGGCGAGGGCAAGATGGACTATTGCATGGCCCGTGCCATGGCCACCATCCCCGATGTGGCGGCCTATATTCTCGACCCCATCCCCAACTGCACCAAAGACATGTGCGACACGCTCACCTACGAGTTTGTCAACATCCTGCGGCGCGCCCGTCCCGATGTGCCCATCATCATGGTCGAGGGCCAGATGTACAGCTATGCCAAGTACAGCGGGTTCTATGGCAAGTATTTGCCTCAGAAGAACTATGAGTTTCACAAAAACTATCTGCGCTTGCGTGCCGAGAATCCCAAAAACCTCTATTATGTCGACTGCAAAGGCCTCTACGGGCCCAACAACGACGGCACGGTTGACGGCATCCATCTGACAGACCTCGGTTTCTGGTACTATGCACAGAAGCTAGAGCCTTATCTCAAAGCCATCCTTGAGGGCAAAAAGGTGCCACACCAGAAAGAGGTCAACAAACCCTATCCGGTTGTGCAGTAGCACAGCTAATAGCCTGACCTGGTTGTCACGCGACCTCCCGGTCTTCCTATCCTAACCCGAAACATCAAGAGACGTGAGCGACAAGCAATACATATTCTCTCTCATCGCCCAGGGCGAGCACGAGCATCAGGACTTCAAATACCAGATCAGCGATGCGCGCAAGATAGCCCGCAGCATCTCGGCTTTCGCCAACCATGGCGGTGGCCATCTGCTCATCGGCGTGAAGGACAACGGCGCCATCGCCGGAGTGAGCAGCGACGAGGAGATGTATATGATTGACCAAGCAGCTCAGATGTACTGCCAGCCCCCGCAGCCAGTGCAGTTCACCCTCTATCGTGTCGAGGGCAAGAGTGTGCTCAAAGTCGACATCAACGAGACGGCATCCAAACCCGTCAAGGCACCCGACGAGCATGGCAACTGGAAGGCCTACTACCGTGTCGCCGACGAGAATGTGCTGGCCAGCGCGACCCACGTGCGTCTGATGTCGCGCAATTGTCAAGACCAATTGCCCACCGTCATCAGCTACAGCCAGCGCGAGCAGTCGTTGCTCGACTACCTGCAGTCGCACGGTGGCATCACGCTGAGCGGTTTTGCTCGCCTGGCCCATTGTTCACGGTCAAGTGCCGAGCAGACGGTCATCAACCTGTGTGAGATGGGCGTTGTGTCACTTGAGTATCACGACGGTCACTGCCTGATAACAACAAACAATAACATAAACTCATCTAACTAAAAAAACTCAAAAAATGAAACATCTGTTGATTGCCACATTGGCAATGGGCCTGGCAGTAAACGCCATGGCCGACGACAAGGTCGTCATCCCCGACAGCACGGGATTCAAGTTCACCGACACCAAGATTGTCAAGACCACCCCGGTAAAGGACCAGAACAAGTCCGGCACATGCTGGTGCTACTCGACCAACACCTTCTTTGAGAGCGAGATTCTGCGCAAGACCGGCAAGGAAGTTCACCTGAGCGAGGGTTTTGTGGTGTATCACTGCTATCTCGACAAGGCCATCAAGTACATCCGCATGGACGGCACCATCAACTTTGCCGAGGGCGGTGCAGCCGACGATGTCAACTACGTCTGGGAGCGCTATGGCATGGTTCCCAACGAGGTTTACACTGGCATGACCTATGGCGACAAGAAGTTTAACACCGCCGAGCTGACCGCCACACTCAGTGGCTATGCCAGCGTGATCAACCAGCGCAAGCTCAAGAAGCTGACCCCCGCTTGGGTTGACGGTTTCAAGGGCGTGCTCGACGCCTACATGGGCAAGCTGCCCGAGACGTTCACCTGGGAGGGCAAGACCTACACCCCGCAGAGCTATGCCGCCTCGTTGCCCATCAAGATGGATGACTACATCGGCATCTCGTCGTTCACCCACCACCCGTTCTACAAGCCGTTTGTACTCGAGGTGGCCGACAACTGGCTGTGGTACAACTATCAGAACGTGCCCATGGAGGAGCTGCTTGAGATTGTCAACTATGCCATCGACCATGGCTACACAGTGGCTTGGGGCGCCGACGTGAGCGAGAAGGGCTTCAAGTGGCGCAAGGGCTATGCCATCCTGCCCGACATTGCCGACACGCCCGACCTCAAGGGCAGCGACATGGACCGCTGGACCCAGCTCAGCGACCAGGACCGCGAGACCGAGAAGTGGGACATCAAGGGTCCGATGAAAGAGATCAAAGTGACTCAGGAGATGCGCCAGGAGTGGTTTGACACCAAGGAGACCACCGACGACCACGGCATGGTCATCATGGGCAAGGCCGTCGACCAGGAGGGCAACCGCTACTTCAAGGTGCAGAACAGCTGGGACACCAACCAGCTCTATCACGGCTTCTTCTATGTGAGCGAGGCCTTCTTCCTGGGCAAGACGCTCGACATCATGGTCAACAAGGAGGCTATTCCTGCCAAGATCGCCAAGAAGATGGGCCTCTGACCGTAGCCAAAACACTTTTTCGGTCTTCGGGCCATCCGATGGCCGGAAAACCGTCTCACATCAATGCCCCCATGCCGCACAACGCGGCATGGGGGCATTGATGTGAACATAATTCATTGCTTGCGATATTGCACAGGTGTCATGCCCGTGAGGCGCTTGAAAAATTTGGTGAAAAAACTGGTGTTGGCAAAGTTCATTTCGTCGCTGATTTGCGCCACCTGCTTGTCGCTGTGTCGCAGTGCGACCTTGATGCGCGCCACAATGGCCTCATCAATCCACTGTTTTGCCGGTTTGCCACTCACCTTATGAATTATAGCACTCATGTAGCGTGGCGACAGACACAGTTTTGAGGCATAGAAGTCAATCTGATGCTCATGCACGGCATGCAGCGCGACCAGCTGCATGAAGTCGGCAAACAACTTCTGCTCGCGGCTCTGTGCCACCCGCACCTCGGCATCACGTCCACACCACAAGCCATCGATCTGCCAGAGAAACGCGGCGATGAGCTGCATGGTGGCCTGCAGGTTGGGCGACACAAGCTGCATCGACTCATAGATGAGTTGATGCATGCGGTCGAGCAAGTGCAGCTCGTCGGGTTGCAGCCTGAAGTGAAAGTCGCGCAGATGGCCATCGAATGCCTTGGGGATGTTTCCACCCAACACCAGCGACAGAAACTCGTTGCTGATCGACAGCCCTATGCCCATGGCATCTTGCGAAACCTCGTTGAATTGCACCAGGCCATTCGGTCCCATATAGACCAGTTCGGGTGCTTGAAAATGCCTTTCAATCAAGTTGATGACCGGTCGTGCTTGCCCCTGCACAACGATGAGGATGCGCATTTCGTCCATCACCACTGGTTCGTGTCCGAATGCTATCTGAAACTTCACCGCATTGGCATGCCGAGCCACGACAAAGTTCTGCGAGATGAAGTGCTGCACCGTCTGTGCATCCTGTTGCTCGAGCAACTGCTTGAAGCGAGCCAGTGTAAAATGTTCAAGATTGTCCATTGTCAGACACGTTTCACATTAATAGAGACATAAGAACAAAAAATTCGCGGTTGTCACGATTGTTATCACGAATTTTCGAATTTTCGATTTTTTTGCGGGGGGTGATATGATTTTTATCACGAATTGTCGAATGCTCGAATGTTTTGCGGGGGTGCTATGATTTTTATCACGAATTGTCGAATGCTCGAATGTTTTGCACGAGGGCATGATTTTTATCACGAATTTTCGAATATTTGCCACATTCGCGCAATTCGAGGTTTTAAATGGCTTTTTTTGACCGCAAAGATAATTATTTTTTCACAAAAATAGTGATTTTTGGAGAAAATAGTACAAAAAGGACATTATTTCACTGATATGGATAACGGCCGCCAGCGGCAAAAGCAGTAATTTTGCCATCGAAATAAACAACCAAAAAGATGATGAATCGAACAATCGCCACATTAACCTTGTGCCTGGTAGCGACTATCGCCACGTCGCAGACCACACTAGAGCAATGCATGCAGGCGGCCGAGCGCAACTACCCGCTCATCCGCCAGTATGACCTGATTGCCCGCACGACCGACCTGACGGTGTCAAACATCGGCAAGGCCTGGCTTCCGCAAGTGTCGGCCAGCGCACAAGCCACCTGGCAGAGTGCCGTCACTGCCTGGCCCGAACAGATGCAGGCCATGTTGAGCCAGATGGGCACCGAGGTCAAAGGGTTGCAGAAAGACCAATACCGCATCGCGGTCGATGTGGCACAAACCGTCTATGACGGCGGAAGCATCGGCGCGCAGCAAGCCATCGCCCGCGAGCAGGGTTCGGTGCAGGCCGCACAGACCGAAGTCACGCTCTACGCCGTGCGGCAGCGCGCCAGCGAGATGTACTATGGCCTGCTGCTGCTCGACGACCAACTGCGCCTCAACGCCGACCTGCAGACTCTGCTCGAGAACAACGAGAAGAAACTGGCCTCGCTCTACAAGCGCGGCGCGGCGGCCGAGTGCGACTACCTTGCTGTCAAGGCCGAACGCCTCAATGCCATGCAGCAGATGGCCAGTCTGCAGTCGCAACGACAGACACTGGCCCGGATGCTGAGCGCATTCTGCGGCATCGAAGTGACCGAGGTGGTCAAGCCCAGCGTGGCCGAGGTGGGAGCTGATGCGACCAATCGCCGCCCTGAGTTGCGACTGGCCGACGCACAACTGCGCCTAGCCGACGCGCAAGAGCGTGAGCTCAACTCCCGGCTGATGCCTCGACTCAGCCTGTTTGCCTCGGGTTTCTACGGCTATCCGGGCTACAATATGTTTGAGGACATGATGCGCCACAAGTGGTCGCTCAACGCCATGGTGGGTGCCCGTCTGACATGGAACATCGGTGCCCTGTATACGCGCAAGAACGACAAGGCGAAGCTTGACTTGCAGCGAGCCACCGCGCAAAACAGCCGCGATGTTTTCTTGTTCAACAACCGGCTGGAGCAGACACAACAGCGCCAAGACATCGCCCGCTATCGCCAGATGCTGACCACCGATGACGAGATTATCGGTCTGAGGGCCTCGGTGCGCAAGGCCGCCGAGTCAAAGCTGTCGCACGGCATCATTGATGTCAACGCCCTGGTGAAAGAAATCAACGCCGAGAATGCAGCCCGTGTGCAACAATCCATCCACCAGATCGAAATGCTCAAGGCAATGAGCGACCTGCAACTAACGGTTAGTTTTTAGTTGTTAGTTAGTTGTTAGATGTAAACTTAAAATATAATTCAAGAAAATGAAGAAAATCATACTATATGCAACCGTGGTGGCAATGCTCGCCGCATGCAGCAACCAGGAGAAGGAGTTTGATGCCACCGGCACATTCGAGGCCACCGAGGTCACTGTGTCGGCCAAGGCATCGGGCGAGCTGACAGCGCTTGACGTGCACGAGGGCCAAGTGCTGACAGCCGGAGCCCAAGTGGGAAAAATCGACGACACGCAGCTGGTGCTGAAAAAGCAGCAACTCGAGACCACCCGCAGCCAGCTGGGTGCCAACAAGCGACAACTGGGTGCCACGCGCAACGCGACCACCAGCAAGCGGCTCGACCTGGAGAAACAGGTGGCCAGCATCCGACAGCAGATTGCCAATGCTCGACGCGAGCGGCAACGCTACACCGAGCTGCTGCGCGACGGGGCCGTGCCACAAAAGCAGGTTGACGAGATCAACTATCAGATCAGTGTGCTCGAGAAGCAGCTCAGCGCCACACAAGACCAGATACGCAGCAACAATGCCAGTCTAGCCGAACAGGGACAGAGCATCGATGCGCAGATCGAGGGCATCAACTCGCAGCAGGCAGGCATCGATGTGCAGCAGAGCCAGCTCGACGACCAAATTGCCAACACCATCATCAAGGCCCCCATCGCAGGCACCATTTTGGAGAAGTACGTCGAGCAAGGCGAGTTTGTCACTGTGGGTAAACCACTGTTCAAAATAGCCGACATCAGCCACATCATTATGCGAGCCTACGTCACCTCGGCGCAGCTGCAACAGGTAAAGGTAGGCCAAAAGGTCAAGGTCATGGCCGACTATGGCAACAAGCAGGTCAAGGAGTACGACGGAACGGTCACATGGATTTCAAACCAGTCGGAGTTCACGCCCAAAACAATCGTCACCGACGACGAGCGTGCCGACCTGGTCTATGCCATCAAGATTGCCGTCGACAACGCCGATGGTGGCATCAAGATGGGCATGTATGGCAAGGTGTTTTTTTAATTCATAATTCATAATTCATAATTCATATTATTTAATCCATAATTCATATTTTTGAAGCCATATTTGAGTATAAGCACCTCCACTACTCCACTATATGAAAGCCATTGAAGTTGAGCATATTACAAAAACCTACAATCGCGTCAAAGCACTGGATGATGTGAGCTTCTCGGTCGACAAGGGCGAAGTCTTCGGTCTTATCGGCCCCGATGGCGCCGGCAAGACCACGATGTTCCGCATCTTGTGCACCCTGGTGCCAGCCGACAGCGGCATGGCGGCAGTCGACGGCCTGGACACCGCCAGTCAGCTTACGGCCATCCGCTCGCGTGTGGGCTATATGCCCGGCAAGTTCTCGCTCTATCAGGATCTGACTGTGCGTGAGAACCTGGAGTTCTTCGCCACGCTGTTTGGAACCACGGTCGACGAAGGCTACGACTCAATCCGTGCCATCTACTCACAGATCGAGCGTTTCGAGGGCCGCCGCGCAGGCGCATTGTCGGGCGGCATGAAGCAGAAGCTGGCCCTGTCGTGCGCCCTGGTGCATAGCCCCAGTGTACTCTTCCTTGACGAGCCCACCACAGGCGTTGACCCAGTGAGCCGCAAAGAGTTCTGGGACATGCTCACCATGCTCAAAGAGCGCGACATCACCATCGTGGCCTCGACCCCCTATCTCGACGAGGTGCGGCGCTGCGAGCGTGTGGCATTTCTCGACCATGGTGTGGTGCGCGGCATCGACACACCCGAGGTCGTCCTTGACCGCTTTGCCGATGTGTTCAACCCACCCGGCATCGCCCGGGAGAACCAGACCGTGGCCGACGGTGGCAATGTCATCGAAGTGAGCCATCTGGTCAAGGCCTTCGGCACATTCCATGCCGTGGACGACATCTCGTTCACTGTCAAGCGGGGCGAGATATTCGGTTTCCTCGGAGCCAACGGCGCGGGCAAGACCACGGCCATGCACATGCTCACGGGGCTGAACCAGCCCACCAGCGGCACCGGCACTGTCGCAGGCTATGACATCCGCACCCAGCATGAGCTGATCAAGCGCCACATCGGTTATATGAGTCAGCGGTTCTCGCTCTACGAGGACCTGACCGTGGCCGAGAACATCCGCCTGTTTGCCGGCATCTATGGCATGCGTGACGACGAGATAGCCCGCAAGACCGACGAGGTGCTCGAGCGTTTGCAGTTCAGCGAGCACAAGAACGACTTGGTGGCCTCGCTGCCCCTGGGCTGGAAACAGAAGCTGGCGTTCACGGTGAGCATCTTCCATGAGCCCAGCGTGGTGTTTCTCGACGAGCCCACCGGCGGTGTCGACCCTGCCACACGCCGACAGTTCTGGGAGCTGATCTACGACGCGGCCCAGCGTGGCATCACCGTGTTTGTCACCACCCACTATATGGACGAAGCCGAGTATTGCGACCGTATCTCCATCATGGTCGACGGCAAAATCAAGGCCATGGGCACCCCCGATGAACTCAAACGGGAGTTTAACCAGCCCGACATGGACCATGTGTTCACTCATCTTGCCCGCCAGGCGGTGCGTTCAAGCGACTAAACTCTCAAGTATCTAAAGTAGTTAAGGAGTTAAGGAGTTAAGGAGTTAAGGAGTTCAAGGAGTAACATGGAGTTAAGACATCACACTATTGTGGCAGCAGGGAGGCCGGGTGCCGCGTGAATGGCCACCATTATGTAACGGCTTTACTAGTTTACTACACTACTACATCACTACTTTAGAAAGTTAACTTAAACTGACAATGAAGCAGTTCTTATCCTTTGTGCAGAAAGAAGCGCGGCACATCTTGCGTGACAATCGCACGATGCTCATCCTGTTCGGCATGCCAGTGGTGATGATGCTCATCTTCGGCTTTGCCATCACCAACGATGTGCGCAACGTGCGCACGCTGGTGGTCACCGCCCACAGCGACCACGCCACCCAGCAGGCCATCGACCGTCTGACCACCTCGCCCTACTTTGTCGTTGTCGGGCTGGTGGCGACACCGGCCGAAGCCGAGCAGGCCATCCGCCACCAGCGCGCCGACTTGGCCATCGTCTTCGGTCGCGACTTCGCATCAAAACAGAGCGGCTTGCAGATGATGGTTGACGGCAGCGACCCAAATATGGCTCAGCAATGGACCAACTATGCCACACAGACCATCCTCAACCCATCGGCATTGCCGGTCAACATGAAGATGCTCTACAACCCGCAGATGCGCAGCGCCTACAACTTCGTACCGGCCATCATGGGCATGCTGCTCATGCTCGTGTGCGCCATGATGACCTCTATCTCGATCGTGCGCGAGAAGGAGCGGGGCACCATGGAGGTGCTGCTCGTGTCGCCTGTCCGCCCGCTGATGATGATTGTTGCCAAGGCTGTGCCCTATCTGGTGCTGGCCTTTGGCATCCTGGTCATCATCCTGGTCATGGCGCGGTATGTGATGGACGTGCCGCTGGCCGGATCGCTCTTCTGGATTGTGGTCATCTCGCTCATCTACATCCTGCTGGCCTTGTCGCTGGGGCTGCTCATCTCCAGCGTGGCACAGACCCAGTTGGTGGCCCTACTGCTCTCGGCCATGGTGTTACTGATGCCCATCGTCATGCTCTCGGGCATGCTGTTTCCCATCGAGTCGATGCCCCGCGTGTTGCAATGGGTGTCGGCCGTCGTCCCGCCTCGATATTACATCGCCGCCATGCGCAAGTTGATGATTATGGGTGTGGGCATCGGCGATGTGCTGCGCGAGGTGGGCATCCTGGTGGCCATGACTGTCGCCTTGCTCGCTCTGGCCTTGGCCAAATTTAACAATCGACTAGAATGACACTGAAATATCTCATACAGAAGGAGTTCTTGCAGATCAGGCGCAATGCCTTCCTGCCACGGCTCATCATCGTGTTTCCCATCATGGTGATGTGCGTGCTGCCCTGGATCATGAACCAGGAGGTGAAGAATATCGTTGTCGACGTGGTGGACAACGACCGCTCGGCCCTGTCGCAACGGCTGGTGCATGACATCGAGGCCAGCAAATACTTCATTTTCAATGGTCAGAAGACCACCTACGAGCAGGCGTTGCAGGAGGTGCAGCAGAGTCATGCCGACATCATCCTGGTCATCCCGCGTCACTACAGCCGCGACCTGGTGGCCGGCCGACAACCACAGGTACTCATTGCCGCCAACGCCGTCAACGGCACCAAGGGGGCCATGGGGTCGGCCTATCTGTCGCAGATTGTCACATCACATTCCAACCCTGGTGTGGCGGCCATCCAATCCAAGCTGCAGACCCTCAACCTCTACAACAAGCATCAGAATTACAAGCTCTACATGATTCCCGCTCTGTTGGCCATCGTGATGATGCTCATGTGCGGCTTCTTGCCCGCGCTCAACATCGTGGGCGAGAAGGAATCGGGCACCATCGAGCAGATCAATGTCACCCCGGTGTCAAAGTGGTCGTTCATCCTGGCCAAACTGATTCCCTACTGGATCATTGCCTTGTTTGTGATTGTCGTGTGTCTGTTGCTGTCGTGGCTGGTCTATGGCATCACCTGCCAGGGACCTGTGGCGCTGGTGTTTGTCCTGGCAATGCTGTTGGCTTTGTTCTGGAGCTCGTTCGGGCTGATTATCTCCAATTACAGCGACACGATGCAGCAGGCCATCTTTGTCATGTGGTTCTTTGTGGTGATGATGCTGCTGCTCAGTGGCCTGTTCACCCCCGCACGGTCGATGCCCGACTGGGCCTACGCCACGACCTACGTCAACCCCATGCACTACTTCATCGATGCCATCCGCACCGTGTTTATCCGCGGTGGCGGCTTGTCAAGCATCCTGCATCAGCTGGCGGCGCTTGCCGGCATCGGCCTGCTGATGGCCACCTGGGCCGTCGCCAGCTACAAGAAGAACAGTTAAGAGTTCATCAACCAACAACCGAGAGCCATCAACCACATTGGGGCACATAATATAGTCATCCCCCTCGCGCTGATGCGACAAGGAGGATGACTGCGTTCAGAATGCCACGGGTCAACTCCTGCCCAGTATGATGTTCACCACAATATTCACGTCGCCCCGCAGCCACGAATGGTGCAATATGCCGACGGTGCATTTTCTTTGAAAATGGCAAGAAAATGTGTGATTTTTTGTAATTTTGTGGGCAGAAATGATTTTTTGCTCACGGCTGAACCGTGAGCCACATGACAAATTATGGCCGATGGAAGGAAAGAACAAGATGCACCGACGGTGCTTTCACCATGACTACCGCAGCCGCCGCATCTACATGCTCACCATGACGGTAGAGGGGCGGCGACCGCTGCTGGGCTCGCTCAAGGTGAGCGACGGCGTGGCGGCGGTGGAGCTGTCGCCGCTAGGACAGGAAGTGGAGCGGTCGCTCCTGGGCCTGCCGGGCTACTACCCTGAGCTGCAGGTGCTGGCCCAGCAGGTGATGCCTGACCATGTGCATGTGATTGTGTTTGTGGAGCGGGAGCTGCCGCGCCACCTGGGGAAGGTGGTGGCGGGGTTCAAGTATGGCACCACGCGCGCGATGCGGGAGCTACTGACCGCGGCAAAACCGCGGCCCACACAACCCACCCTGCCAGCCACCCCGCCAGCCGCGCTGCCAGCCACACAGCCTGGCACACAGCCCGCGGCAAAACCGCGGCCCACACAACACACCACGCAGCCCACCAACCTGCCTGCTACACAGGCAGAGGTGGAGGGGAGTGGGGTTGTGTGTGGCTCGGTTTTGCCGAGCCAGCCTCAGCGTCTGTGGAGCGAGGGCTACCACGACATGATCGTGTGGCGCGAGGGCCAGCTGCAAAAGATGATTGACTATGTGCACGACAACCCGCGCCGCCTGGCCATGAAGCGCGCGCAGCCCGACTTGTTCAGGGTGCGGCGGCAGTTGGTGGTGGCTGGGCGCGAGATGGACGCGCTGGGCAACTTGTTCTTGCTGGAATGGCCACAGATTGTGCAGGTGCGCTGCTCGCGGTCGCTGACGCAGGCGGCTGTCGAACAGGAAGTGGCACGGATGCTGAAGTTGTGTGAGCAGGGCGCGGTGCTGGTCACTCCGTCGATCAGCCCCGGGGAGAAGGCGGTGACGCGGGCGGCGTTCGAGGCCGGCCATCGCGTGATCTTGCTGCTGGAGAACGGCTTTGGCGAGTTCGCCAAGCCGGGTGGCCGGCTGTTTGATGCCTGTGCCGAGGGGCGCTTGCTGCTGCTCGCACCCTGGGAGCACCACACTGACAAGCGCGCCATCAAGCGGTGGCAGTGCGAAGAGCTGAACGCAATGGCCCACACCATCGCCAACCTGCATGTCTAAACCTCTCAGTTTTTTGGGGGCACTCTACTGGATTCCAAACCCCACCCCTGCCCCTCCCCTTTGGGAAAGGGGAGGGGAACAGCCATTCTTAATTCTTAATTACGAATTATGTCTGCCGCCCTTTCAGGGCTTGGATAGCGAACAATCTTCTGTACCGGGGTTCCGCTATCGCTACACCCCGGCCTGTGGTCTGCCAGCCCTTCGGGCTTGCTATCGTGCAGCCCCTGCCCCTACCCTTTGGGAAAGGGGAGGGGAGGCTGCCGGGCTGCCGGGCTAGGAGGCAGAGATTATGAATTATGCATTATGAATTATGCATTATGAATTACGAATTATGTCTGCCGCCCTTTCAGGGCTTGGATAGCCAACGATCTTCTGTACCGGGGTTCCGCTATCGCTACACCCCGGCCTGTGTTCTGCCAGCCCTTCGGGCTTGCTATCGTGCAGCCCCTGCCCCTCCCCTTTGGGAAAGGGGAGGGGATGATGCCATTCTTAATTCTTAATTATGAATTATGTCTGCCGCCCTTTCAGGGCTTGGATAGCCAACGATCTTCTGTACCGGGGTTCCGCTATCGCTACACCCCGGCCTGTGTTCTGCCAGCCCTTCGGGCTTGCTATCTTGCCGCCCCCTGGGGGTTAGAGGGGGGCTGAGGCGAGGGCTTCGGCGCAGCGTTCGCCGTCGATGGCGGCCGAGACGATGCCGCCGGCATAGCCAGCCCCCTCGCCGCAGGGATATAGCCCCGGGATGGTGATGTGACACAATGACTCGCGGTCGCGCGGTATGCGCACGGGCGATGAGGTGCGTGTCTCAACGCCGATGACGATGGCATCGTTGGTGAGAAAGCCCCGAGCCTGATGGCCGAAGGTCTTGAACGCCCGGCGCAGACGGTCGCCAATCATCGGCGGCAGCCACTGGTCGAGCCGTGAGGGCTGCAGACCTGCCGGGAACGAAGACGGCGGCAACAGGCGCGACGGCTTGCCGTCGACAAAGTCCTTCATGCGCTGCGCCCCTGCCTGCTGGGTATTACCAGCCTCGGCAAAGCAGCGCTGCTCCAGGTCTTGCTGAAAGCGCATGACGCGCAACACTCCCATACTCTGATATTTTTCGGGCAAATCCTCGGGATGGATCTCCACCACCATGCCCGAGTTGGCCCAGTAGGTGTCGCGGCGGCTGGGCGACATGCCGTTGACCACCAGCTGGCCCGGCTCGCTGGCGGCGGGCACCACTACCCCACCGGGACACATGCAGAACGAGTAGACACCGCGGCCGTCGACCTGCGTGACAAAGCTGTACTCGGCCGCGGGCAAGTAGTCGCCGCGTCCGGCCGGATTGTGATATTGAATCTGGTCGATGACGTGTTGCGGATGCTCGAGACGCACGCCGATGGCGATGCCCTTGGCCTCAAGATCGACCTGCTGGTCGTCGAGCATCTGGTAGACATCGCGTGCTGAGTGTCCGGTGGCCAGAATGACCGGGCCGTCGAACCGCTGCCCCGTGGCGCACTCCACGCCGATGACCCGCCCCTCGGTGATGACGAGCCGCGTGACCCGTGTGCCGAAGTGCACCTCGCCGCCGCAGCGCAAGATGGTCTCGCGCATGGCTTGGATGACATGGGGCAGCTTGTCGCTGCCGATGTGCGGATGGGCGTCGACGAGGATGTCCTCTATGGCGCCATGCTGGACAAAGATACCCAGGATTCGCTCGACCGAGCCGCGTTTCTTGCTGCGCGTGTAGAGCTTGCCATCGCTATAGGCCCCTGCCCCACCCTCGCCGAAGCAGTAGTTGCTGTCGGGGTCGATGACACCCTCTCGCGAGATGCGCGCCACATCGACGCGGCGGTCCATCACGTTCTTGCCGCGCTCGAGCACGACGGGCTTGATCCCCAGCTCGATGAGGCGCAGTGCCGCAAATAGTCCTCCGGGGCCGGCACCCACCACGATGGCTTGCCTGTCGCCCGGCACGGGGTGGTAGTCGATGGGCGGGACCAGATAGTCGCGCGTCATGGGCTCGTCGAGATAGACACGCACCCGCAGATTGACCATCACATTGCGCTGTCGCGCGTCAATCGACCGCTTGAGCACCCTCACCCCCTGAATGCGCGCCATTGCCAGTTGCCGTTCGCTGGCGATATAGTGTGCAATCTCGGCCTGGCTAGCCGCCACACGCGGTGTCACCCTTATTTGTAGTTCTTCGACCATGTCCTCTCAAATTTTCGGCAAAATTAGTGAAAATTTGCGCAAACCGAACGCAAACAAGCTTGCTTTTTTGCTTAGGTGCCGCCAAATTTATGTAAAAAAACCAAGTTTCGCAATTTATGTCACGACACCACTTCGGTAAACGGCATTATTTATTAAACAAAATTAATTAATATGGTGATTTTTGGTGCATTCACCAAGTTTTTGTAACTTTGCAAGATATTTCTAATTGTAGCTAGAACAACATGTTAAAGAAGAGCACGATTGAGAAGATTATCAGCGAAGATATGGCGGCGATTTGGTCGATTCTGACGATGGACGAGAAGCACCAGATTACCGACAACTTCGTGATACATAATTTCAAGAAGAACCAAATCATCTATGCCGAGAAGGACGATCCACAATACTTGTGGACGCTGATGAAGGGCAAGGTCAAGATGTTTAAGGACGGCATTGGCGGTCGTCAACAGATTTTGCGTCTGTATCGCCCCATTCAGTACTTCGGCTACCGCTCCTACTTTGCCGGTGAGCAGTATGTGTCGTCGGCCGCCGCGCTCGAGCCATCTACGCTGGGCGCCATCCCGATGAAGCTGGTCGAGGAGCTGATCAACCAAAACCGTCAGCTGGCTTGGTTCTTTATCCACGAGCTGTCGCGTCACTTGGGCGGCAGCGACACCAAGATAGTCACCTTGACGCAGAAGCACATCCGGGGCCGTCTGGCCGAGGCGTTGATTCTGATGCTCGACAACTATGGCTACGAGGCAGACGGCCAGACGCTGAACATCTTTATGGCGCGTGAGGACCTGGCCAACCTGTCGAACATGACCACCAGCAACGCCATCCGCACGCTGTCGGCGTTTGTTCAGGAGAAGATTATCGTTGTGGACGGTCGTCGCATCAAGATTGTTGACGAGCAGGCCCTGCGCAACATCAGCAAATTTGGATAAGCAGCCATGATCATCGCTCAACAGAAACGCCATGAGAACATGGCCGAATATCTGCTGTATCTGTGGCAAGTGGAGGACATCATCCGTGCATGCAAGTTTGACCTGGACACCATCGAGCAGAGAGTCATCTCACGCTATGACGTCGACGAGGCAAAGCGAGCCGAGATACGCGACTGGTATGAGTCGCTGGTGCTGATGATGAAGCACGAACACGTCGAGCGTGGCGGCCATCTGCAGATATGCAAAAACGTACTCATCCGCCTGAACGACCTGCACCATCAGCTGCTGGCCAGCGACAAATATCCCGAGTATGGTGCCGACTACTATCGCACGCTGCCATTGATAGTCGAGTTGCGTGCCCGCGAACACAAGCAAGAGCCCACCGGCGAGCTTGAGACGTGCTTCAACGCGCTGTATGGCGTGCTGTTGCTGCGCCTGCAGGGCAAGGAAATCTCGCACGACACGCAAGTGGCCATTGCCCAGATCTCGCACTTTTTGGGTCTGTTATCGGCCTTCTACAAGAAGGACGAGGACGAAGAGCCCCTGTTCGATTAATCGATTTGAGACCTAATAGATAAATCTTTAGAATCTAGACAGTCTAGAGAATCTAAAATATCTAGACAGTCTAGAGAATCTAGATATTCTAGATAATCTAGAAAACCCCAGAGCAACAAATGAACCTACTCATCACAGGAGCGAATGGACAGTTGGGGCGCGAACTGCGCCGGCTGCTTGATGGCGACGACCGTTTCGCTCCCACCTATACCGATGTCGAGGAACTCGACATCACCGACCCCGAGGCTGTGCGGCAGATGTTTGACAGCCTGCCGCTGGACTATGTCGTCAACTGTGCGGCTTACACTGCCGTTGACCGTGCCGAAGACGATGAGTCCACAGCGGCGTTGATCAATGCCCGCGCCGTCGAGGTGCTGGCCACCGCCGCCGAGCGTCACGGTGTGCGCATGATTCATGTGAGCACCGACTATGTGTTTGATGGCGAGGGCAACCATCCCTACCGCGAGGTCGACGCTCCGCACCCCGTGTCGGCCTACGGGCGCACCAAGCTTGCTGGCGAGCAAGCCCTGCAGCGCATCTTGCCCATGCAGTCGGTCATCCTGCGCACGGCATGGCTCTATTCGCCTCACGGCAAAAACTTTGTCAAGACCATGCTCGAGCTGGGCCGCACCCGCCAGCAGCTGCGTGTAGTCTATGACCAGGTGGGCTCGCCCACGCTGGCAACCGACCTGGCACGCGCCATCATCACAGTGATGACCTGCCCTGAGTGGCATCCTGGCACCTACCACTACTGCAACGAGGGTGCCGTGTCGTGGTATGACTTCACCAAGGCCATCCACCGTCTGGCCGGCATCAGCAGTTGCGATGTGCAGCCGTGTCTGTCGCACGAGTTTCCCGCCAAGGCCCATCGCCCTGCCTACAGCGTGCTCGACAAGGCCAAGTTCAAGCAGACCTTTGGCGTAACCATTCCCCACTGGGAAGAGAGCTTGAGAGAATTCATAATTCATAATGCATAATGCATAGGTGATCATGTGGGGGGCCGTCTGGCCGCCGGCTGCAGGCGATGGTGACCGCCCCCCTACTCCACTACCTCCCACTTCCCCACTACTGCACCACTAAAAAGAATATGGCAAACAACAACGAAATATCCAAGCGACGCACCTTCGCCATCATCTCGCATCCCGATGCGGGCAAGACGACGCTGACCGAGAAGCTGCTGCTGTTCGGTGGCGCCATCCATGTGGCTGGTGCCGTCAAGAGCAACAAAATCAAGAAGACCGCCACCAGCGACTGGATGGAGATTGAGAAGCAACGCGGCATCTCGGTCGCCACGTCGGTCATGGGCTTCAACTATGGCGACTACAAGATCAACATCCTCGACACACCTGGCCATCAGGATTTTGCTGAAGACACCTACCGCACCCTCACAGCCGTTGACAGTGTCATCATCGTCGTCGATGTGGCCAAGGGCGTTGAGACCCAGACGCGCAAGCTGATGGAAGTGTGCCGCATGCGCAACACGCCAGTCATCATCTTTGTCAACAAGCTGGACCGCGAGGGCCGCGACCCGTTTGACATCCTCGACGAGCTGGAGAAAGAGCTGCAGATCAGCGTGCGTCCGCTGAGCTGGCCCATCAACATCGGCGCCAAGTTCAAGGGTGTGTACAACATCTATGAGCACACGCTCAACCTGTTCAAGCCCGACAAGCAGCATGTGACCGACCGTGTTGAGATCAGCGACATCAACGACCCGGCCATCGACGCTGCCGTAGGTCAGTCTGATGCCGACAAGTTGCGTGCCGACATCGAGCTGATTGACGGTGTGTACCCCGAGTTTGACGAGCAGGACTACCTCGACGCGATGGTGGCCCCAGTGTTCTTCGGGTCGGCGCTCAACACCTTTGGTGTCAAGGAGCTGCTCGACTGCTTTGTGCGCATCGCCCCGTCGCCGCGTCCTGTCGCAGCCGAGGAGCGCATTGTCAAGCCCGACGAGGAGAAGTTCACCGGCTTTGTGTTTAAGATTCATGCCAACATGGACCCCAACCACCGCAGTTGCATCGCCTTTGTGAAGGTGTGCTCGGGTGTGTTTCACCGCAACGAGAACTACAAGCATGTGCGCAGCGGCAAGACCTACCGTTTCTCGGCTCCGACGGCGTTCATGGCGCAGAAAAAGGAAGTCATCGACGAGGTCTATCCCGGCGACATTGTGGGCCTGCCCGACAACGGCATCTTCAAGATAGGCGACACACTCACTGAGGGCGAAGAGCTGCACTTCAAGGGGCTGCCCAGTTTCTCGCCCGAGATGTTCAAGTATATCGAGAACAGCGACCCGATGAAGACCAAGCAGCTCAACAAAGGCATCGAGCAGCTGATGGACGAGGGTGTTGCCCAGCTGTTTGTCAACCAGTTCAACAACCGCAAGATCATCGGCACCGTGGGCCAGCTGCAGTTTGAGGTCATCCAGTATCGCCTGCTGCATGAGTATGGCGCGCAGTGCCGCTGGGAGCCCATCAGCCTGTACAAGGCCTGCTGGATTGAGAGTGACGATGACGAGGCGCTTGCCGCGTTCAAGAAGCGCAAGCACCAGTTCATGGCTCTGGACCGCGAGGGCCGCGACGTGTTTCTGGCCGACTCAAACTATGTGCTGCAGATGGCCCAGCAAGACTTCCCCAAAATCCACTTCCACTTCACCAGCGAATTCTGATTGATGCTAGACGTTAAATCGAATCGCCAAAAACTCAAAACTCAAAATGGAACGACTGAAGAAATTATATAAGGAATATGTCGGTTATGAACCAGCCGACTGCAAACAGATGGACAAAGCGGGATCGAACCGCATATATTATCGCCTGACCGGTGTCAAGACGCTAGTCGGTGTCGTGGGCGAATCTCGCGAGGAGAACGACGCGTTCATCTATATGGCGCGCCACTTCCGTGAGCAAGGCCTGTCGGTGCCTGAGGTGTATGGCGTGAGCGACGACCACATGGCCTACATCCAGGAGGACTTGGGCCAAAAGCCCGAGAACATCTTGTGGAACAAGATTCGCCGCAGCAGCATCACTCATGCCTTCACCAGCGAGGAGAAGGAATTGCTGCGCCGATCAATGCGCGACCTGGTCGACTTTCAGTTCCGTGGTGCCGAGGGCTTTGACTACGACCAGTGCTACCCAGCCAAGTGCTTTGACGAGCGCTCGATCAAGTGGGACCTCAACTACTTTAAATATTGTTTTCTCAAGGCCACAGGCATTGTGTTCAACGAGGACAAACTGGAGAACGACTTCGAGCGCCTGACAGCCGACCTGCTAGCCGTGCCCAGCGAGACGTTCATGTATCGCGACTTCCAGTCGCGCAATGTGATGCTTGTGGGCGACCCCGACCGTCCCAGCACCTGCCGCTTGGCGTTCATCGACTTTCAGGGCGGGCGACGCGGCCCTTACTACTACGACGTGGCCTCGTTTGTGTGGCAAGCCCGTGCCAAATATCCCGAGGAACTCAAGCGCGACCTGGTTTCGGCATACGTTGGCAAGCTCAAGGACTATGTGCCCGACCTGGACGAGGCCGAATTCTCGCGCAACCTGCGCCTGTTCGTGCTGTTCCGCACGTTGCAGGTGCTAGGAGCCTACGGTTTCAGGGGCTACTTTGAGAAGAAACCCGATTTCATGAAGAACAGCATCGTCCCGGCCATTGCCAACCTGCGCCGTCTGGTGGCCCAGGAGACCTACGACGAGTATCCCTACTTGAGCCAAATCATCAGCGAGATGGTCAATCTCAAGGACTTTGCCAGCGAAGACAAAGGTTTGACGGTGAGAGTGATGAGTTTTGCCTACAAGAAGGGCATCCCACACGACCCGTCGGGCAATGGCGGCGGCTTTGTGTTTGACTGCCGCGCGCTGAACAACCCCGGCAAATATGACAAGTACAAGTCTTTCACCGGCTTGGACGACAACGTCATCCAGTTCTTGCAGAACGAGAGCACCATCGACCAGTGGCTCGAGCACGTCTATGCACTGGTCGACGAGTCGGTCGTGCGATATAAAGACCGCAAGTTCACCGACCTGATGGTGTGCTTCGGTTGCACGGGTGGCCAGCACCGCTCGGTCTATGCCGCCCAGCACCTGGCCGAGCATGTCAACAAGAAGCACAATGTTCGTGTCGAGCTGACCCACCGCGAGCAGGATGGCATCGACCAAATCTTCAATCCCATCGAGCAATGAGAGCAATGGTGTTTGCCGCTGGGCTGGGCACCCGCCTGCGCCCACTGACCAACGACCGTCCCAAAGCCCTGGTCGAGGTGGCTGGCCAGCCGATGCTCGAGCGTGTCATCCGCCGTCTGCGGGCCGCCGGTGTCGACGAGTTGGTCATCAATATCCATCACTTCGGTGACCGCGTCATCGAGTTCTTGGAGCAACACGACCAATTCGGCCTCACAATCCACATCAGCGACGAACGGCTGCTGAGCGACCAGCCGCTGGAGACGGGTGGCGGCATCCTGCAGGCCCGTCAGTGGCTTGATTGCGGCGAGCCGTTCATCGTGCACAATGCCGACATCCTCACCGACCTCGACTTGACGGCACTGTATCGCAGCCACTGTGAGCATGACGCACTGGCGACCTTGCTTGTCAAGGAACGAGCGACGCAGCGCTACTTCTTGTTCGACGACAACAATCGCCTGCATGGGTGGACCAACATAGCCACGGGCGAGACACGTCCCGCAGGTGTCGACCTGGACATTGCCGCGTTGCGCCGGCGCGCCTTCGGCGGTGTGCATGTGATATCGCCCGGCATCTTTCCGCTGCTAGAGCAGCATGGCGCCGGTCGTCTGGCCTTCGGCATCACCCCATTCTATATCGACGCGTGCCGCCGCCATTCAATCTACGGCTACGAGCCCCAGCAGGCCTACAACTGGTTTGACATCGGCAAACCCGAGACACTGCAAGCCGCCGAGGCATTTTTTAAGGCCCAGTGATGATGCCAGCCGGCGTGTGGTGCGAGCCCATCCAGCATGCCACCATCACTGGCGCGTGACCGATCATTTAGCCCCTGCCGTCCACACAGGATGAGAGGGGCTTTTATTGCGCCTATCCACAACCGTAGCGCCTTATCGATTGTTTCGATTGTTAATCATTCGAGTCAAAAATGATTACACTTTGAAAGTTTGCATTCTCAAAAACCACGAAAAGCGGCCGAATGTCGTGCTAAAAATCTTAAAAAATGCTATTATAGCAACTAAGATACTACTTAATTTGTCAATTTTGTGTACCTTTGCAGACTTATTTGTTGAACCTGCTTAAAATCAAACTTTCAAACAATCATATTCACTGTTTTTTATGAAGACTATCTACACTTTCGGTAACGGCCAGGCAGAAGGCCGTGCCGACATGCGTGACCTGCTGGGTGGCAAGGGTGCCAACTTGGCAGAGATGAACTTGATTGGTGTTCCCGTTCCCCCGGGCTTCACCATCACCACCGACATGTGCCGCCTGTACAACGAGGAGGGCCGTGATGCTGTTGTCAACCTGATTAAGGATGATGTCAAGAAGGCCATCGAGCACATCGAGAGCCTGACCGGAAATAAATTCAACGACCCCAGCAATCCGCAGCTGGTGTCGGTTCGCTCGGGTGCTCCCGTGTCGATGCCTGGCATGATGGACACGGTGCTGAACCTGGGCATCAACGACGCTGTGGCCGAGACACTGGCCCAGAAGTCGGGCAATCCGCGCTTCGCCTGGGACAGCTACCGTCGCTTTGTGCAGATGTATGGCGACGTTGTGCTGGGCATGAAGCCCGAGAGCAAGCAGGCCAAGGATCCGTTTGAGGCCATCATCGAAGAGGTCAAGGAGCGCAAAGGCGTGAAACTTGACACCGAGCTCGATGTCGACGACCTGAAGGAACTGGTTGTCAAGTTCAAGGCTGCCGTCAAGGCCAACACCGGCAAGGACTTCCCGACCGACGCGTGGGAGCAGCTGTGGGGTGCCATCTACGCTGTGTTTGACAGCTGGAACAACGAGCGCGCCATCCTCTACCGCCGCATGAACCGCATCCCCGCACACTATGGCACTGCCGTCAATGTGCAGGCGATGGTCTATGGCAACATGGGCGACACGAGTGCCACAGGTGTGGCGTTCACTCGCGATGCCGCCACTGGTGAGGACATCTTCAACGGTGAGTATCTGATCAATGCCCAGGGCGAGGACGTTGTGGCCGGTGTGCGCACACCGCAGCAAATCACCACCGAGGGCAGCCGCCGCTGGGCCAAACTGCAGGGCATCAGCGAGGAGGATCGTGCATCAAACTATCCCTCGCTTGAGGAGTCGATGCCCGAGTGCGCCGCCCAGCTGATTGAGATTCAGCAGAAACTCGAGGACCACTACCACGACATGCAGGACCTGGAGTTCACCATCCAGAACGGCAAGCTGTGGCTGCTGCAGACACGCAACGGCAAGCGCACCGGTGCCGCCATGGTCAAGATTGCCATGGACCTGCTGCGCGAGGGCGTGATTGACGAGAAGACCGTCATCAAGCGCATGGAGCCCAACAAGCTCAACGAACTGTTGCACCCGGTGTTTGACCACGCCGCCATCAAGCGCGCGCAGGTCATGGCCAAGGGTCTGCCCGCCAGCCCCGGCGCCGCCACCGGCCAGATTGTGTTCTTCGCCGACGATGCCGAGGCTTGGGCCGAGCGCAAGAAGAAAGTGATCATGGTGCGCATCGAGACCTCGCCCGAGGACCTGCGCGGCATGAACGTTGCACAGGGCATCCTGACGCAGCGCGGCGGCATGACGTCGCACGCCGCTGTGGTGGCCCGCGGCATGGGCAAGTGCTGCGTGTCGGGCGCCGGCACCATCAAGGTGGACTATGACCTGCGCACTGTCGAGATGAACGGCAAGACCTATAAGGAAGGCGAATGGATCTCGATCAACGGAACCACTGGCGAGGTTTATGATGGCTCGGTTGCCACCGTCGACCCCGACCTGGGTGGCGACTATGCCGCTGTGATGGCTCTGGCCGAGAAATACAGCAAGATGGACGTTTATACCAACGCCGACTCGCCCCGCGACGCAAAGAAAGCTCGCGAGCTGGGTGCCCACGGCATCGGCTTGTGCCGCACCGAGCACATGTTCTTTGAGGGCGACCGCATCAAGGCGATGCGCGAGATGATCATCGCTCCCGACGAGGAGTCGCGCCGCATGGCTCTGGCCAAGTTGCTGCCGTTGCAGCGTGGCGACTTTGAGGGCATCTTCGAGGCCATGAACGGCTATGAGGTGACCATCCGCCTGCTCGACCCGCCCCTGCACGAGTTTGTTCCCCATCAGCTGGAGACCATGCGCGAGCTGGCCGAGCAGACCGGCCGCAAGCTCGAGGAGGTGAAGCTGGTGTGCGACGGCCTGGAGGAGTTCAACCCGATGCTGGGCCACCGCGGCTGCCGTCTGGGCAACACCTATCCCGAGATCACCGAGATGCAGGCACGCGCCATCATTGAGGCCGCCCTCAACGTCAAGGCTCGTGGCATCGTCGTCAAGCCCAAGATCATGGTTCCGCTGATTGGTGTGAAGGCCGAGATTGAGATGCAGGCCGACATCATCAACCGCACCGCCAAGGCCGTGTTTGCCGAGCGTGGCGAGACCGTGGCCTACAAGGTGGGCACGATGATCGAGATTCCGCGTGCAGCGCTGGTCGCCGACCAGATTGCCGAGGTGGTCGACTTCTTCTCGTTCGGCACCAACGACCTGACCCAGATGACCTTCGGCTACTCGCGTGACGATGCCGGCAAGTTCCTGGGAGCCTACAAGAAACTGGGCATCCTCAAGGTCGATCCGTTCGAGGTGCTCGACCAGGAGGGCGTTGGCCAGCTGGTGGAGATGGCCACGACCAAGGGCCGTGCCGCCAACCCCGAGCTGAACGTGGGCATCTGCGGCGAGCACGGTGGTGAGCCCAGCAGCGTCAAGTTCTGCGCTAAGCTGAACCTGAACTACGTCAGCTGCTCTCCCTACCGCGTACCCATCGCCCGCCTCGCCGCCGCGCAGGCAGCCATTGAGGAGTAAGTATTACACTCACATAATGAAAGGGACCTGTCCGTTTGGGCAGGTCCCTTTTTTAGTACGTTCATTGTATTCACAACGATAGCATAGATTAATGTCGTTGCTATTATATCTTGATTTGCGTTTTGATGATGATATTTCTTGGTCGTATTTTGAAGGAATACAAAGATTTTGAGAGGGAGCTAAAGGAGGTGTAGCGATAGTCTGTTTCGTCGAGGAGATTGGTGGCGGCAAGAGCAAGGTCAATGCGTTTGGAAAGGAGACAACGGACAGAGGCATCGAGGAAAATGATGCTGGCGGTCTGGTCGTTGGAGAAACGCGTGTAGTAATGCTCTGCGCCGAAAGCAATTTGCCACTGGTCGGTTGGTAGGAATGTAATAGAGAGGTTTTGACGTAAAGCACTGTGGACTGCCTTTACTGCATCGACCTCATATTGATTGTTTGTGTAAGTCAGGCGATAGTCTGTGGAGAGCCAGCGCGTGAATTTGCCAGTGAACTTGGGCGCAAGGGTGATGAAGGTGGAGGTGTAAGGCTGTTCCACGTTCTGACGCATCATCGTGGCGTTGGAGTGCCCATAAGACGCATCAATGCCTACGGTGATTCTGGCTGACCAAAGACCTTTGCTGATGCCGCCATTGAGTTGGGAGATGGAGAAATTGTGAGCAATAGCTCATTTTACTTATGATTTTGTGATTATAGGTGTCTTGTATCATTTCGAAGTTTACATTTGATACACTCGGCTCATACCATCGGCCTCCATCGGGGCTATCGGCTGACGGAGAAGGACGAGGTAGAAGCGGGGAAAGGTCTCGACTGGCGGATGGTCGGCGATGTAACGGTCTATCTTTTGGCGGGCATCGGTGCGGAGCGCGTCGTCGTGGCAGGGCACGAGGCGGTCTTCATCCACAAAGGCGATGTGCCAGAAGGCCATGTAGCCGATGACGTAATGCTCCACGGCTGCGGCCTCATCCTCATCGATGCCAGGGATATGAACCAAAAGGGGCTGGTGGGGATTCTCACAAATGCCCACCACAGCCCAAGAGAGATTTATGTATTTAAAGTTATTCTGCATAGTTGTTGCGGTTTAGAAGCGGTTCTTTTCTGCGTTACCTGCACCCTCGCCTTTGTACTTTGAGCGGGTGGTGTTGAACTTGTAGCGAAGAGTGACTACGAAACGGCGGCGGTCGTAGTAATTCCCTTGATAGAGTTGCACCTGCTGATT
>Ga0256404_1004559_pt1 | contig 25987 bp, 17 predicted proteins | sample RumenRJG_01DNA_FD_185990 | JGI IMG/M metagenome (GOLD analysis project Ga0256404, IMG submission 185990) | Bovine rumen microbial communities from Lethbridge, Alberta, Canada - RJG_01 | ecosystem: Host-associated > Mammals > Digestive system > Stomach > Rumen | place: Canada: Alberta | collected...
TGGCGAGAGAGTTCCTTTCTTATCATGGATTTTGCCTATTTCTTATGATAAAAAGGAATTCTCTTTTTGCAACTAGGAATTTACTACGCTAGGGTATCCCACAACATTTTGCATTGACCCAAAATATCAATAAATATGCCATACTCTATCCACAGGAAAACGTAGATTCTATCCATGAGAGCAAATGTTCGGCACAGACGAAGATTTCCTATGCGTTCTCAACGTTTTAGATATCGTAATCCTGCTTATCTGAAGATCTCCGTCTTATTTACGTTTCTCCTTGTCGTCACCATTCTTATGTTAGTCCCCATACCACGGAGCTTTGATTAAGTCACTAGTTATTTTTATAGTCAATTAATGTTTAAGAAAGTCATTTATAATTATAATATAATTCTATTATTTGTTGAATAACTATCAAATAAATGCTATAATAACTTTCATAGGAGGTGATGAACATGCCGAACATAACAGCAACAGACATAGAACAGGCTGTCTTCAGCATCGAAGAAATCCGCATTGTTATTCGTGCACCACGGTCGTATCTATTCCAAAGGGGATATGATTATGAGCGAAAGGCTGCCGGCACGACACCTATTAAGGGCTGGATGGAAACGCGTCTTCAGCCGATACTAGAAGGACAGCAAGCTGTCGTCATCGATGGTAACGGTCAAATACCGCACGGTCGCACGAAGATAGAAACCGTCAGGCAATCTTATGCAAAGTGAGTAAAGCAGTTATCCCATGATTCCAGGAGTGGAGTATCTATCTCGGCACATGTTTGATAGCAGCGTCCTAAGGAGCTACCAGAAAATGGTAGCTCTTTTTCATTTCAGCAATAAGGTATGCACACTAAAATTAATCTATAGCTGTATGAAAGGATAAAAGCCACAAACTCATTACGATACAGAAATGGATGATCTTTTACTCATGTATATTCTCAATATAATTATAGATTTCTGAGTAATTCTCCCATTCATTTTTCTCCCTCGTTGCAACCCAACTGCCATCAAAATGATGAATACTGTGCGTGTTCTCGTTCGTCACCAAACGATGATTATAATGCATCATGGGAGAGAACCAACTGCAGGGATAGATCTCGATTCCAAGCACATTTTGTCGCTCACCATTGGCCAACAGTCCATGCTCAAGCAGGCAGTCTGTCTGATAGGCCGGTGATGGCAGGAGATTCAGCGATCCGTCAGAACGGCGGAAACGCACGCCATCATAGGCATCGCGCAGAATTCGTATCCCTTCGTGATGCGGCACTGCACCGAACCCTAGACCAAATGCCACACAATGATCCTGAAACCCCGCAAAAGCTGACTCTTGCAGCAGATCATCCAGACTACGTACCAACTCTACATCCGTATCCAGATAAACGCCGCCATACTGATAGATGATATCCAGGTGGGCATAGTCAGAAACAAAGCCCCATTTTCCTGCCTCATAGGCTTCTGACATATATCGATTTGCATGAATATCGTAATTGTCTTCATTCCACTCGACGATTTCATAGTCTGGACAACACTTTTTCCAGCTCTCCATCCACCTGACATAGCGTTCAGGCAAAGGATTTCTGCCGAACCAGCAGTAATGTATCACCTTCGGGATGCTTACCCCGGGCTCCCGCCGCGGCAAGCTACACGGCTCCGACATGATGCGCTGCCTATAATACTGATCGACTACAAAGCCATAAAAAGCAACGGTATGGTCGGTCTGCCCTGCTAATGCCGGTTCTGCCTTCAATGCCGCATAGATTTCTTGCAGATATTGGCAGGTCACCAAGATAAGCAATGATCCATGTTCTGTTGCCAGAATTTCCGCTAATGTGTGAATAACTATTCCGTTTTCAGATACTTCTGCCCCCCCCGAACAGACAGCACGCTGATCTACTACGGCAGTGATTTTCCCCTCCAAATAAGTCGGACCAAACCGCCTCAGAAAATTCTTAAATGCTCCGCCTGCACCATAGCATATCAACGTGCGACGACCGCTCGAAACTTCCGCACATATTTCATCTATTGTGTAATTTACCAATCTTAACATACGTTTTTCCTCTACGATTTGTAATATTACTCATTCATATATAATCTCCGGAAACTACTTATATGGATCGAACAAATTTGCCATCTCACTCACTCCTGACATCGTGTCTCATTTGTTCAGCTCCACTCATTGACACTCTGACTGCTCACTTCCCACGCATGATCGTATGTACGATGCTTCACATCGCAGTAGCGGCAACACGGCATAGGGTGGGCAAGATAGGCAGCAATCTCATCGGCATCTTTTGCCTTATAAATATCGATACCGTCAGCATCCGTCAGTTTGATTCCTTTATGGAATCTCTGTTCAAAAACTGGCATGTTTGGTCCAATAGAGCAAGTATAGAGTCTTCCCTTTTCGAGCGTCCAACATGTATTCGCATTGCGGCAAAGACGAAACATTTCGCTGGGATCCTGTGAGCCGGTAAGGTCGAGCGGAAATTTCCAAAGAGTACGGCCTCCCTCCGATGAACCTAAGTATTCATAAGAAATTCCCTTTTCTCGTATCCATTTTCCCAATGCGTCATAATCCAGCTTGATGGGATAGCGTGTGACACTGATGGTAATATCATACTGACGGCACGCCGCATAAAAACTTTCCGGCATGCGCCTAAGCAGCGTACCGTTGGTATCTACGACAAGCTTTGCCTGCGGCAAAGCCTCCCGCGTGATGCGTATGAACTCGATAATATCCGGATGGAGCGTAGGCTCTCCACCTAAAAGATGAAACTCTCCGCCCTCTTTGTCCGCATAAAGACGTTGAATTTCCTTCATATCGCGGGCGAAAGCCGTCAGAGAGAGAAATTCCTGCTCAGCCACGGGGGCAAAGTGGTCACAACCTTTGCAGTTCAGGTTGCAATGTTTATCAATATTGCACTCTATATGATAACTAGTTTTTTTAGTTGTACGGCTATGAACCTCTCGCTGATGCTCCTCCTGCAGGATTTCATCAGGTAACACATCCATAATAGCTGTTTCTGGCACACCTAGAGAAAGCAACTGCTTCCGCATCTGCTTGTCATGCCAAAGGGAGGCGATTGCATAAAAATGATTTCCCGACAATTCACCAGCCGCATCCTTCACACTCAAGACCAAGCCCTCCGGCTGCATCCCTTGCCGTGTAGAATTATTGTCGCAAAAATCTATCACCATATCTGTCCGTACCGCATGAAGCGCTGCCGCCAGATGTTTCCCTACATCAGCAAAACCGAAAATTGTCAGCCTGCTATTTTCTGGCAACGCTGCTATCCATTCTTGAAGTTTCATTTACATCTTGTCCTTCCTATCTCTTCCTCACCACGATTTCAAACGAGTACTCCCCCTTGCTCTGCACTTCCGGCACGCCTTTTTCCCAGCCATCGCTGCAGCGCTTGATATACTCGATATCGTAGTCTTTCCCTATGAGTGCCTGTTTCAGTTCCTCTATTATGTCCAATGTATCCGGCGGCTCTGCCTTGCCGAGGAGAAACATATGCTTGTGGTGAGGATTGAACCTCGATGGCAGCTGACGCCGTTTTTCATAGAGATCACGATCCGGGCCATAGATGATGAGATAGCCGCCGGGCCGCACGACACGGAACCAGTTCTTGATAGCGACGCGCACATCATCCATATGCTCGATGCAGTGGGACGAGTAGACAAAGTCGAAACTTGCATCCTCCGCTCCGTCGAGATACTGTGCATCACCGTTGATGAGATCCCAGCCAGAGCAGCCCGGCACAACAGGATCATTGCCGCAGCCAATATCAAGGCCCTCTCCGCGGCAATATTTGTCAAAGAAGCCTTCCCTCTCCCTTCTGGCATGCGCCTTCCCTGTTTCGCCGCCGCAATGGCCGAGTGATGTCACAGGCTTTTTTTCAAACGGAACAAAAGGCTTTTTCGGCATGACGAAGATTTCATCTAGCGGATCATCGTAGTAGTCAACACGCGACCAGCCGACGGCCACTTCTATCCTGCTTTTGGGGATTCCCATGCCGCGCAGCTGATCATAGACATCCATCCAGCCATTGATAACAGCCACGAGAACTTTGTCATATGTTTTTTCTTTGAGAACCTCAGGAGACTCTATAACATACGTTCCGCACTTCCCCCCCCCATTTTTGAGAATCATTATCTACTACTGCAATGATCTGATTCTCTTTTCTCAGAGAATATTTCATCAGTTTATTGGCGGCCATTCCGGTACCAAAAAGAACGAGTCTCATTTTGTCTGCTCCTTAAAATACTGCTGGATTTTATTCATAACCTTATCCGGCGTCAGATCATACATACATTCCGGCTTTTCAAGCCCGCGTGCACACTGGTAGGTATTGTCATACAAGCAGTAACATCCATGGCATTTCTCCGATACGATGTTAATATTCTGCGGATAGGCAAACAATTCCTTTTGCGTGGGGCCTAAAATACAAACACATTTCGTCCCCATCTGCGTAGCCAAATGCATCAGCCCGCCTTCAATATCGATATGCAGCAATGACCCCTTCAAGATGTATTTAACCAATTCCAGATTTTCCCCTAAGATATATCGATCCACATGATCAAGATTATCTGCGGATTTATCGCCCAATTGTACTAGCTCGATATGCGGGTAGGCCTGCTTGAGCAATTCTGCTAACCGCTCGAAATATTCCTTCGGCCACTGTTTTGAAACAATCTGCTTCTGTCCTTTTGACGAAGCACCATTCCCATAATTGATGGTTACATAATCGCCCAAATGCATTTGCTGCCATCGTTCTCGTTGCCTGACATCTAGCGGAATCGGTACCTGCATAGAGGAAAGCTGAAATGCACCGGTATAATTATAGAGCGTATAGCAGTTCCAACCGCGAAAGATCGAGCGCGCGAAATGAATGGCGTTTTGTGTTGCTGGATAGATGGATAAATTATACGCCGCATTTGCTGCCTCTATCTTTCTTGCCATGTCAGAAAGCACCGGGCAGTATTGATCCAATAGATCATATTTTACCTGGTCCATTTGGACCAGGTAAAATATGGACATAGAAAGTCCATATTTTTCCTGGTTATCCACATACAAGACGCCGCCATCATCTATGGCACGATGGAAGTTCGGCATATCCCGATAAATCGCCGGAATCCACAAAGACGCTTTCGGCGCATAAATATCGATTTTTGCCATCGGTGCAAACTTGGCGATCTCCATAAAAAGCTGTTTCTTTATGATTGCATCTCCCAAACCAGGACCATATTTTAATGCAATCGATACCGGTGCTTCATCGAATGCGTAAGACAAACCTCCATCACCAGTGGTATCAACAGAATTCCCTGCCAGAACAGGCATCGGCTTCTTCCTTGCCCCTTGAAATACAATTTTTTCATCAGGAATCCCCTGTCTCACTAGCATCTGTTGAACATCCAAGGCAAAATTGCCCATTTTGAAGGCTAAAACAATATAATCGAAGGATATCGACCTTACCTGCTCCGGCGAATAAATTGGAACCACCATCTGGGGATATTTATCCCACGCGCGGTCGACAAAACCAAGGACAGTCGCATACTTCGTCAGCATCATCTGCTTCAAGTATTCCTGTCCTACATCCCCGGCTCCATAGATCAGAATCTTGACCCCCTGAGGAATGCGTTCATAGGGGAAAAGATAGGTATAACGGTCTTCCATATTTAATTACCTGTCTTTCTTACTTCCCAATCACCAGCGTCCCGTTCGCATCGCACAGCGGCACTTTGTGCAACAGGATGTGGTGTTCTTTTTCGTAGCGATCCACAACATTTTCGGCGCCGTAGAGTGAGCTGTTTACTCCCCATGGCTTTGCCATTCCTCAATCACGGCTTCATGCCGGCGCGTCTTTTTATCGTAGCTCACACCTACGAGCAGGACTTTTCCGGCAAAGCCTGCGAGGGATCCGGCGTAGCCTTTTTCCTTGATCTGCCGGATGGCCGTATCGGCGGTCTTGTCCCACTTGAGCTCGATGACGAGGGCTGGTTTCTCCGCGTGCTGCGGACGTGGCAGGAATGCGAGGTCGGCAAAGCCCTTGCCCGTCGGCAGCTCGCGCACGATGTTGTAGAACCGCCTTGCGCTATAAAAGGCGAGGGAGAGCGTATAGGAGAGCGCGTTTTCGTCGTTGTACTGGATATGGCTCGTCTCGAGATGCGCCCGCTCTACGCCCCCGGCCACAGCGGCGGCGTCTTTCTCGAAGACTGCTGCGAGCAGGGCGTCCGAGGCTTGTACGGCGCGGCTCACGATCTGCCATTCCTCGCCCTGCTTTGTCGCTGCGATGTATTCGCGCAGAATCTCGTTGTTCGGAATAAAGACTTCCTCTTCCCGACGGTCATAGCCGAGGTAACCGAGATGCACGAGGAGCGTCATGACATCGTCTGCCGAGGTAAAGGTCGTCATGTCATTCGTGAAGGTCAGGGTATCGATTTTCTGCCGCCCGCCAGCCATCATTTTGACAATGGCATCGTGCAGCCCGCCCTCGTTGAGGTCGATGTAGACCTTGAGTGCCTCATACGTCTCCGTCTTCGTCCAGTAATCGTCATACTCCCGCCGCAGCATGGCCTCAACTACGCTTTTCGGGCTGAATACATGCTCACAGTTCGGGAAAGAATACCCATCATACCAGGCGCGGCACTCGGCAAAATCCATGTCATACTTCTCGCACAGCCCTTTTACCTCATCTTCGGTAAAGCCAACATACGGCGCAAAAGGCCCCGGATTCTCCATCGAATATTCCGTGAACATATTGAGCGCGGAGTGCGTGCCGTATTTCTTGACAGGCAAGATGCCCGTCATATAGGCGAGACCGACATATTCCTTGTCTTTCAGCCAGTCCCGCAGAAAGTCGAGATATTGGCGCTGCGCTTTTGTATCGTGCGGATACTCGCGAAAGATGCAGTCCCACTCGTCGATGACGATGACAAAGGGACGCTGCGTCGCCGCGTAAATCGTCTGCATGACCAGTCTCAGGTTATCCTTCCGCCGATAGCATAGAGACGCATACTCTCCCAAAAGTTCCCAAAGCAGTGCCTCTTGAAGTTCCTGCAACAGATCCTCGATATTCTGCGCCTCGCTCAAAAACTCCTGCATATTGATGCGCAGCACATCGCACTTCCTGCGGCCGCGCGAAAATCCTTCCGCCCGCGCAATCGCGAGCCCCGAGAACACATCCTCCGTCACCGTGCGGTCATAGTACGCGCAGACCATATTCGCCGCCATCGTCTTGCCGAACCGCCGCGGACGGCTCACGCAGACAAACCGCTGCTCCGTACCGAACACTTCATCCAGCTCTCTTAGAAGCATCGTCTTGTCCACATAGATTTTCGACGACCGCGCCATGAGGAACTGCCCCGCACCGGGATTCAAGTAAATGCCCATCCTGCTACATCCTATCTGTATCCAATGGCCTGATTGCCTATTGCCTTTCGAAAAACAAGAATACCCTCATCACAGAGAAACGAACAACGAAAATCCCAGTCCGTGCTGCTTTTACCCGATACGAATGGTCTCTAAGACTGCCCCATCTCCCAAACTCCTCGATCGTTACCTATCAATCTTCCAGCCACCGCTCGATATGAGCCGCCACCCGCGCACTCGCCTTTCCATCAAATACAAGTCCGATGGCCTGCGTAAATTTTTCCATCGTCTGATGATAAACGTTCCAATCGAACTGCTGCAGCTTTTCCAACAGTTCTTCGTTGTTTGACGCCACGGGAAAGGGCAGCGTCAGGTCGAACTGCGGCGTGACGGCTTTATTATTCCCGACGCGTTCATGCGGATCCGTGGCCAGGTTCCACATGAGCGCCCCGCGATCGTGGGCGTACTGTGCGATATCGTCGGCATAAATGAAAGCGGGAATGCCGGCAAAGCCGGCCTCGAAGATAGCGCTAGAATAGTCGGTGATGTAGAAATCCATCCCCGCCAGCACCTCGTACATGTCATCGGCCTGGCTTTCATCGAAGATGCGGCCTGCCAGGGCTTCGTTCTTATACTTCCGAAAAGTCGGCGCAAGCTGCGGGTGAACGCGCAGGCAGAGATACCATTTGCCGCCAAATTTTGCTTCCAACATATCCAGCAAACGCACGAAGTCGAGAGTCCACGCCTCCGAGTAAACGCTGCGCTTACCATTTTTCGCTCCCTCGCGGAAGGTCGGCGCATACATGACAATATGCGCATCCTGCGGCAGTCCATGTTTCTCACGGATGCGCCGTCTGGCTTCGCGGCGTTCTCCATATAATATATCGCATCTTGGCGCGCCAGTTTTAAGCATAGCCCCAGCAAACAACATGGAGTCCGGCATCACCACATCGCACCACCGCGAGTCTGTCACAAGGGCATCCATCTGATCGGAGTCCGCCTTGCTGACTAGATATGCCATGCGCGAAAACCCTTTGCCGCGCAGGAGTCCGGTGCATTTGATGCCCTCGGTGTAATGATTGGTATTGAGGTAATATTGCCCTTTCCGTTTCGCTGTTCCATAATGCGTGCGGTAGTTATCAATCCATACCTTCGCTGTCGACATCCAGTAGGCGCGCCCCCACACAGTATAGGGTGCTTTCTTGACGTAGTCCGGGAATCGCTTGTCCCTATCCTTGACCAGCCAGATAAACTCGTAGTCCGGATGACGGCGGTGCAGTTCCCGTACGATATATTTCGGATTGCAGCCAAAGCCGCCCTTTCCCTCAAACGTCGCGATGCAAATGCGATGCTTTTTGATAGGGAATATCCGGCAGAGATAAAAGACGAGGCGATTCCCCCAGGCTTTTATTTTTCGCCAGCGGATATAATTCTGTTCTTGCATCAATGCTCCCTTTTCCTTATGCGTACCGCGCAAGTCTTGGCTTCGCCCCTGCATATCAGGCAGGCTTATAGACTCCCTCTTGCCCTTCTCCCCGTATCCGGGCAGTCGGTGATGATGCCGTCGGCGCCTAGCGCTATGAGCTGTTTCATGCGGTCGTGGTTGTCTACCGTCCAGGTGTTGACTTTGAGCCCCCAGTCGTGCCATTTCTGGATGCGCTCGGCTGTGACGAGCTGTTCCCATGGGTGGATGGCACAGGCATCAAGCGCCCGGATGTCCTCGGGCAGCACGAAGTCGCTGCTGCAGAGGATGGCGATCTTTGCCGTATGGTCGGCCGCCCGCAGCTTGCGCAGGGAGCCGATGCTAAAGGAGGAGTAGAGCACGCGGTCCGCGAGGCCGCGGGTGCGGACCATCTCAGCGGTTGCGGCTTCGAGGTCTGGATAGTCGTAGGCGCCGGTCTTGAGCTCAATGTTGAGTAGGAAGTCATGCTTTTCCATGAAATCCAGGAACTCTTGCAGCGTCGGTATCTCGACAAAGCCAAATTCCCGGTGAACGCTGCAGAAATTGAATGCCTTGAGCTCCGCGAGCGTGTAGGCGCGGACGGGCCCTTCCCCGTCGCTCGTCCGTTCGATGGTCTCATCGTGGCAGATGACGATCTCGCCGTCGCGCGAGAACTGCACGTCGAGCTCGATGCCGTCCGCACCCATCTCGACCGCCTTTTGAAAGGCGGGCATGGTATTTTCCGGGGCGTACTGCTTGTCCCACCCACCGGCGCCGCGATGCGCCCAGATTTTGATTTCAGGCAATGACTTCTCCCTCCTTGATGGGCATTTGCCTTCTCCAGGCGAGGAATCTCTCCATGATGTCCGCGAACGCAACCGATTCGTTCCGCGTCAGTTTGAAGCCGCCTCGCGGGTTGCCGTTAATGGCGGAGACAAAGTCGCTGAGCTCGTAGCGCAGACCATCCCCGAGATATTTGGTGAAGACTTTTTCATTCTGCGTGAAATCCTCATAGCAGATTTCAAACTCTGTCGTTTTCCACCATGGCGCTGGCACGAAGATATACCCCCTCGTACCGGAAATCAACAGATGGCCGTCGGATTTCACCTTCAGACCAGTCTTGGCAGTCGCTAAGCTGTGCGCATAGTCAAAATACGCCTTGGTATAAAGGTCCACACCATTCGCCGCCTTGAAACAGGTGAAGCGTATATCCTGATAATCGCTCCCGAGCAATTTGATGATGGGCAGCAGCGTATAGCTCCCGTACTCTGTAAAGCTGCCGCCATAGTCCACATTTGTCAACTCGCGCCTCGTATCATCTGGGAATATGCGGGTGAAGCACGACTCGACATCGCGAATCTCGCCGATGACGCCGCTCTGCAGCATGGAAAGCAGGCGGATGAAGCCCGGCGTATAAGCGGTCTTGATGGCCTCCATGAGAATGAGGCCTTTTCGCTCCGCGAGGTCGAAGAGCTCCTCCGCCTCCGCCCGGCTGAGCGTCATCGGCTTTTCGCAGAGGACGTGCTTGCCGTGCTCGAGCGCCCGCTTCGCGTAGGCATAGTGGAGCTCATGCGGCGTGCAGATGTCGACAGCGTCGACATGCTCGTAAAATGTTTCCTCATCTGACGTAGAGAACTCCAGCCCGAATTCCCCGGCAAAGCGTTCCGCGCTTTCCGGGTGCGGATTGTAGACGCCAACGAGCTCCATACCGCTGACGTAGCGTGCCTCTGGAACGAACCGCCTGGCGATGCGCCCGCTGCCGATGAGGCCCATGCGGATGATTTTATGGTCATGGATCCGCCGCATGGTGCTGGAGATGCCTTTCGTCCGCTCGAGGTAGCGCACCTCGCAGAAGTCTTTCAGGTAATCGAATTTCCCCTGCCAATCCGAGCCCAGGACGAAAAGATCGATGCCGTATTTCTGGATGTCCTCGACCTTCTGCCCGACATGATCCTCGACAATGACCTCATCGGCGAAGCCGGTCTTCTTGACGTTCTCGATGCGCGTCATCAGGGAGTCCACGACGTTGAGCTTGCCGCGCGTCTGATCGAAGCTCTCCGTCGTCACGCCGACGATCAGGTAGTCGCCCAGCGCTTTGGCGCGCTTGAGCAGCCGGTAGTGACCCTCATGAAAGAGATCGAACGTGCCGTAGGTGATTACTTTCTTCATTTCCTTCCGCCTTCCTTCGCTGTCAATTTCTCGAGCGCGAACTGATGGATTTTCTCACCAGCGGTTCCGTCGCCGTTGGCTGCGATCTCGCCATAAGCAGCGAGACACGCCGCGCGGTCGAACGGCTGCCCCTTGATGGTACCATCCAGCAGATCTTTGAGCGAGTTGAAGGCATCCTCCTCGCAGCCGTACCGTATCCAATCGGCGAGTTTCGCAAAGCCCGCCGGATATTTCGCCAGGGCCGCGTCGCTGAAGGCGATCTCGACGCGGCGGCATTTCCCTGTCGCGAGCTCGATATCATAGAGAGCACGCTCCGGCAAAAAGAGATAGCGATAGACGCCCTCTGATTGCTTGGATATGAAATCGCCCGCCCAATTCGCGCGGCAATAGCCCTCCTTGCGCTGCAATGCCCCCGGCAGCTCCGGCTGCCAGCGCTCCATCTTCCCCGTCCTTTTATCGATCCGTACGAATTGGTTGCCCCAGCCGGGCGAGAGATAGGCCGCGTCCTCCGTAAAGGCCGCGCTGCCAAACGGGGCATCTTCACACGAAATGCCATTCTCGATGTTCGCACAGGAAAAGTCCGCGGGAAAGTCCTCATAGCTTCGCAGACTGCCCGTACGTGGATTCCAGCGGAGGAGTCGTTTCCCATGCAGTGGCAAATACCAGAGGTCGTCCCCATCCGGCACCAGAGCCAGGCAGCCCTGCTGGCTTCCCGGCGCGAGGTCGACGACCTCCGTCGCCAGCGTATCGCAGTCGACGGAGAGCACCTCTCCGCTGTGGCCAGAGGCCAGGAGCAGATGATTCCGCCAGACGCAGCTGCCGCCCAGTCTCTGAACCCCCTGAATTTCTCCGAGCCAGCGCGAGATATCCCCCTCGACATAGGAGAGCTGATCCGCCGCGGTATCGTAGCGCACGATGGCAGGATAACGCACCGGCAGCAAGAAGATGTACTGTCCGACCTGCCACGCACCAGCAAAGCCCTCCGGACGCACGACGGGATGCGGCAGCGGGATGCGTCGTTCCACACGGTTCTGCGCCACCACGAGGATATCACGCCCATTGTGCGGAACCACATAGACCTTATCGCCGATGGGATAGGCTTTCCAGTAGTAGCTTCCCGAGGTGTAGTCCGACAAGTCGCACGCATACTCGTAATGGTAGTCCTGCCGCGGCGCATGATACAGCTTGTTGTTGAGCGTCACATACCACTCCGAGAAATCCCGCTGCAGCGAGGAGCTCATCGGCTCATAGATGACAGCGCCGCGCCAATCGTCCGGACCCGGCAGCTCATGGATGATGTTGTTCAGGACGAATACGGGTTTCCCTGCCACGCCAAAAAGCGCTGTGACACTCGTGCCCGCATCGCCGATATAGGCATCGCTCCAAGCGATGGCCGTCTCGATCTCCGGCGTCTCATCGAGAATACCGAGATCCTCTGCGAGGAACGCCTCCCGCAGCCGTTCATATTCCGCGACAAAGGGCTTGCGCATGGACTCCAGCGTCGAGCGCATCAGAGGATGCGGGCGCCAGAGCAGGCAAACATCCTGCCGCCCAGCAAAGAGCCGGAAGACATACCGCATCTTCTCGAAGAAGAGCGCCGTGTCCTGCAGCATGCCGCTGAGGCTGGTGTTATAGAAATAGACTGTCCGCCCAGCCATTTTTTCCTTCCAGCCAGCCGGCGGCTCAGGCGGATGTTTGCACAGGCGAACCACGCGGTCGAATTTCGGCGAGCCCAAACCGACGATTTTCGCAAGCGGTACCTGCTTGTCAAAGAAATGTCGCAAACCTTCCGACTGGACGACGATATAATCCGCATGCGCATAGGCCGGGCAAAGAGCCTGTCCCTCTCCCATGGCGCCTGAAGTCGCATAGTAGGGGACGTACATCAGCAAATCCGTACAAGCCTTCAGCCGGTCTGAATAATACTCTGGCGCAATGGTCGTGACAAGATTCGCCCCATCGTAGGGATTGTGGATATAAATGATGTCGGGACGCAGCTGCGCGAGATCTACACGTCGATAATCAACGATGGGTACATCCGCAGGGAATTCCCCACCCTCATAATGCATCTCTCCCAAGGAATAATCAGGATTCCTATCATAATAGGGAATTGGCATCACATACGCCTCGCAAGACACATCTCGATCTGCTGCCCGCCAGATGCTCTCGAGACTGTCCCACATCGCTGCCTTATAGGGGAGGAATATGATGGTCTTCCTGACCTCACGTTCTGTCCGGAGCGCGGTGATGCCCGTCTGAAGGATCTCCGCCATCAGGCGACGTGCCGCCTCTTGATCCTCCGACGTCAAATGATTCCAATCCGCCTGACGCATGACAGAACAAAGACCTGCGAATACGTCATGATAAAATGAGGCACGTGACGAAGAGAAGTGCTCTGAACAAAACGCATCAGAAAGTAAGAGGCATTCCTCCACCTCTCGCCGCTTTTTCTCGTCTTCCCATGCCATATGCGACAGAACTCTAGAAAAATCCGAAAGCGTTGAAACCAGCTCTCTTTGCTGTGTACGCGTTATCATCCATCTACACCTGTTTCTTTCTCTGTCAAATTTCTCAAGATTCACGCTTCGTAACTATAAACAGGGGAACATACAACTCATGCGCTTCTTCGCAACACGAAACGACTACTTCAAGATATCTTTTTATTATACTCAGAAAAAAAGATTCTCCACAAGGATAAAAGTTGCGACTCCCACGTCACTCATCACATCTTTTGGCCATAATAGGTACGCGCCTGTGTCGAGGACTCGTTCGCATGCGCCATGTAATAGCGTTCATCCTCTGGAAGATTTTCTGCATCAAGATACCAAGGCAAATGACGCACCATCATCGCGCCAGTTGTACGAATTGCAGAAAATAATCGATATGAGCGTACTGGTCGATAAAGTGCAAACGTTGTGTCGAGCGGAGCAAAATAGACATCCTGCTCCAAGGGAACGCGATAGAATTCCGGGTGCCTCCGCTGAATCTGTTCCTTATCCCAGAAGGTGATATCGCGATACTCAATTCCAGGGCCAGCCTTGTCGACAAAAGGATAGCGCCTCAGCAGGCGATAGAGCCGCCGCACGATATCCTTGGGGCATCCCTCCTGCGGAAGTACATCCGAGTCCGTATACACATAGACGGTCTTGATGTCAAGCTGATCCAGAATACCGGAGCTCCAGAGCGCCACATGTCCTAGATTGGGCAGGCGGATCACCTCGATGCCACGCTCCCCCTTCAAGCTTTCGTAATACGAGAGCAGCGGCGCATACGTCGATGCGTTATCGAGGATATAGATGCGCCGATACCCCGCCTGACGGAGCCAGCTGACCAACTGCTGCAGGCAGTTCAGCCGGTCACGGGAGTTGATGAATATCGGTACATCGCGCCAACCATCACCATGCGGCAGCAACGCCGGCAACCGCAGCAAGAGCGTAACGGTCTTCCTGCCGTCCACTCTAGCAGCCGCGATCTCCCGCTCATAAGCTGCATTCTCCTCATTCCCAGGGAGAGATCGAGCAAACATCTTCTCTGCCCAGTCAAAATGTCCTAAGCAGGCCCCTGCGATGCCGAGATACCGGAACGCCTCGGAAAAGAGGCTCAGCTGATGGTCATGCACAAGCCGCAGCCAATCGATAAAATACATCATCGTATACTCCGGTCTGCCGCATGCCAGCGCCATCTCACCGGCACAGGCCAACGCGTAATGGCCGCCATTAAGAATACCGCAGGAATCCATGCCGCCCAACGACAGCAGTTCCTCCATGTGCGCATGGATCACATCCGCCATACCGACGACATCATGCCGCTGCTGTGCGGCATGAAAAAGCTGCTGTGTCTCTACTGACAAATCCATCAAATCGCTCCCTCCCTGATATTCCTGCCTCGAAGCTCACTTCTCCTCCTTTGGCAGAAGCAGACGATGACGTGCCTTGACATAATTCTTACCGCGCCAGCACATATGCTCGTCCTCAAAGAGCTTCTCGATCTCCAGATACTGCGCGGCTTTCTCATGCGTCATGCCAACAGCTCGCATGAACGCCTCATCGGGCAACGCCTGCCGCATCGTTCGCGACATATCTGTTGTAAAATCGCACAATGCCCGCCAAAGAATAAACTGAGCTGTAACATTGCGTGCCAGCCATTCATAATCCAGTATCACAAAATCTCCATCGCGAATGACGATATTATCAAAATTCAAATCCAAATCATAGCAACGGGAAGGTGCAAAAACATCCGGCGTCTCAACTCCCTGCACTGAGCCGCCACGCAGGATCTCGCGGCAGTAAAACTCGAGGAAACCCGAGACGCCCTCCGCGCCCTGCTCCTGAAACGCTCGCTCCATCAGCAGGTCGAAGCGCTCTCCCTCCACATATTCTGTCGCAATCGTATCATCGTCCACGCGCCATGAATGCGCGACATGGCGGCGGCCATATTGACAGACCAGCTTCGCCTCGTTCTCCAGCATACGCTGGAGATGCGGGCGCGCCGCGGGGCTGAGCGCTCTCTTATAGACGGGGTGCGGCGCACGGAAAATCTCCGTCGCGATACGGCAATGCGCCTTGCGCCGCTCTGCCACATGCACCTTGACCGGCAATGCCGCGGTATCTTCCTCTGAAAATGCCTGCTGCCGTGCGAGCAGCAAAAAGGAATTCGACATCTCATGAAACAGGCCCGCCGACAAGATGCCCTTCACGGCCTGTTTTTCATTGAACAGTTCCAGACGCTCACCATCATACACATGGTTGGAGCCCTCGTCGATCTCCCTCTCTGACGGCAGCCCACGGTCAGAAAAAATATCATGCGGCAGCTTGTAATCCGGCCATGGATAGTACCAGAGCTGCCCAGGCAAGCCTGCGCTCTCCGTCAGTTCCGCCAGCTCCCTGCGCGAAAAAGTGCGCACCCAATCTGTCGAAGGATAACCGATCACCCCATCGAACAGACGACCAGAATGATCCTCCGCCGCACCAGAAAAATACTTGAGTCCCAGCCGGTTCTCTATCGCGATGACCAGCGTGCCGCTCGGCTTGAGGAATTTCCGGCAGCTCTCCAAGAAATCCCGGTAAGGATGTGCCGTATGCGTAAACGATGCTGCATACTCCAGCACTCCGATGAGCGTCACATAGTCGAACGTCCCCAGTTCCGTCATATCGTTCAGATTCCCGACGTGTACCGTCAGATTATCACACGCCTGATGACGCGTCGCAGCCATCTCCGCCCGTACAGGTGAGATCTCCACACTATGCACCTCGCCTGCACCGCGAAGCAGGGCGCCGGTCACCGCTCCGCAGCCCGCACCGATCTCCAGCACCCGGTCAGACCGCTTGAGCGGCAACCAGGCCAGCAAATTCTCCCGCTCCGGCGCCAGATGGTAGAGAACCGGCCAGCGATGATCCTCCGCGAGCATCTTCTCTGCCCGGCCTTCTTTGAGGGCCGCCAGAATCTCCAACTCGATATCACCATCGCTGTAACGATCCTTTCCTGTATACGCTGAAAAATCGAGCGTCACCTTGCCAATCTTCTTCTCCATACGTTTCTCCTTATCATGGGATAAACCAGCAAAGCTGCTTGTCCTTCCCCGTCATATCCCGGCCCCGCACACCAGTCTCACGCTCGCATCAGGAACGCCAGCAGCAGGAAGTCGCTCTGCTGCAGCTTTGACGCCAATGTCATGGCCTCCTCCTGCCTGCCCTCACACTTTGCCAACACAGCCAAGTTGCGCAGCGTTTCCTGCGATGCGGCATCCAAACGGCATGCCTGTGCAAGCTCCATGCGGGCCGCCGAGTACTCTGCCGCTCCCGCCGCGAAATGTGCCGCGGCAAATACATTGAGCAGACGTACCTTCTCCATCAAAGACACCGGCTGATCCATGATTCGCTGGATTTCCGCCTCAGCGACGCTCTGGTCCGCTGGATGCTCTGCCTCTTTCGTTTCCGTTGGCTCGGCAGCCGCATCGACCACAGCATCCGCCTCTCCATGATCCTCAAAAGCATCTGCCTCTGCCGCATCAGCCGCCGTACTCTCTCCAGCTGCCGCATCGTCAGCCACATCGGTCGGCATACTCTCGCTATCCTCTACACCTGCCTCCTCCAACAGACCTGCTTCTTGGAGGAATGCCGCCACATGTGGGAAATCCTTCAGAATATGCTCGCCTTCCGCATCTGCATAGTAATCGAGCAAATCCTTAAAATCTTCCCTCTGCTCCTCCGAAATCTGCCGTCCATAGTGCTCCAGCACAAAATCGATGATGGCAAGCCCATCATCTGTACGATCATCGAGCAAACAGATGCGTGCGAGGAGAATGCGCGCGGCGATATGACCGGGCACCAGAGTGAGCACATCATTCACCATATTCGCCGCCCTCAGATAGTCGCCGAGCATGAAATAACTGTATGCACCCTGATACAGTATCTCACCATCATAATGTCCCGCCTGCACGGCCTCAGCCAAACGGTTGATATACGCCGCATACTGCTCACTCTCGAGCAGCTGCCGCAGCTCCTCCCGCTCTGCTGCCGTGACCCCCTGCGTTTTTCCCTGCCCCTTCTCAGCTGCCACGCGGTGCTGCTTCTTCATCATCCTGCGACTTGCTCTACTCATATCGTTGCACTCCTTTTCATGAGGGACTGCGATCCCCGCCAGTCCCATCCTCTCGCTGCGCCCTGCGGCGCGTTTTCCTAGGACTTCACCTTACCATCTATTCTCCGCGACGGCATCTTTTTCCTCTTCCAAGGCCCCATGAAACGACGGGAAACGCGCCGGCTCTTTGGGCTGCGCGAGCCATTGCTGCCAAATCCTCTCATAACAGCCTTCCAGTTCCCGCATATACCCCTTGGAATCCATGAGCGGCGATTGCCGCATACGCTGCGGCAGCTGCGCGTGCAATAGACGGAGCAATTCCTTATCTTCAGCAAGCGCGACTGCTCGCTCGATGTAACCTGCCGTATCCTGTGCCGCAAGCTCGCCAAGGCCGACATTCATGAGCATGCTGTAACCGAACCGCGTACCGTGGCGCTGCCCGTAGCGCGTAATGACCGGCACCCCCATGAGAAGGGAATTCGCCGTCGTCGCGCCACCAACATAGGGGAATGTATCGAGATGGATATCCACATCCGTATACCGTTGCAGATAGTCCTTCGTACATCCCTCGAGGATGATTCTCTCCGCCGGTATCCCCGCGCGGAGCAGCATTTGATACCTATCCCGCTGTACATAGTCCTTTTTCGTAGAATTCTTGACAAGCAGTGTCGAGCCTGGGACACGCCGCAAGATTTCCGCCCATGCTGCTGCGACCTCCTCGTTGATCTTGAGACAGTTGTTGAATGTCGCAAAACGGATATGATCGCTGCACTCGTAATCATAACGGACGTGCTGTGCCCGTTCCGGCGGCGTATAGCAGAAATGTGAGCGCAGGCGCAGCAACTTCTCCTGGAAGTCTCCATCCGCCTCTGGCGGATCGCAGTACCTGTCACCGATGAAATAATCGATGGCTTTCGTCCCCGAGGTCGCCATATAGCCAATGCCCGCCACCTGAACCGGCGCTGGCCTATGGCACATGACCGCCGCCGTGCAGCCGCCCGTCGCATGGACATTCAGATCCACGAGGATATCGATCTCATCCTCGTAGATATCGCGTACAATGCGCGCTTTCATCTGTCCCCAGAGATAGCAACGCATCTTCTTCACCTGGCTCCTGATCGCTGCAACCGTAGGGTCATCTCCAGGCTCCTCGAGGGAATAGCAGTATACCTCATAGCGGCTGCGGTCATAGCCGATCAACATCTGCCAGCTGAACGCCACGATGACGCCGGAACGGAACGTATTCGCAAGATAGCCGATGCGCAGCCGCTCATGCCGATGACGTGCATGAGAATGACGGCACTGATCCTCCAGCGGCGCAAATTGATCATAGAGGAAATGATAGTTACGCATCTGTGCGTCCGTGACCTGCGGCAGATAATGCAGCATAAAAAGGAAATCGCTGTAATGCCATTGCTGGATGCGGAACGGCTGCCCCTCCGTCGCTTGCAACGAACGCCAGCCATAGCTGACAGCCCTAGCAACATCGCCAGACTTGTAATAGATGCGGCTGTAGCAATCCAGCACCACCCACATCTCATCCTCATCGAACACGCCGCGCTGTACGGAGTGGTTGAGCAAGGAAAGCGCCATATCATACTGTTCGCGCGTATAAAATTTTTTGATTTTATCGATTTTCTCCAGTGTCCTATCGAGATCCATGCTCTGCCTCCCTGACAGCCTTTTCCCAAAGCGTCCGATACTGCTGCTCCAGCTCGCTGACGTAGCGGCGCGTATCCATGACCGGCGACGCGAGCATCATCCCGCGCAGGCGCAGATGGAGAAGCTCGAGCAGCTCCTGATCCTGCGCTAGCCCGATGGCCCGTGCCACATAGTCCTGCGGCCTCTCCTCCGGCACGGCGAGATCCTGGAGGCCAATGCCCGAGAGGATAGAATACGCGAGCCGCGTCCCGTGCCGTCTCCCGTACATCGTGACGACCGGCACGCCCATATAGAGCGCATCACACGTCGTGCCGCCGCCCACATACGGGAACGTATCGAGCGCGATATCGACCTCCATATAACGCTCCATATAGCGATTGTCCGTATCCTCCATATCCACGCGGTCAAGATCGATACCTGCTGCCGCCAGCTGATCCTGCATATAGCGCACGCAGCGCGGATCGCGCACATTCTCATTGCGCAGGAAGAGCCTGCTCTCCGGCACCTCCTCCATGATCTGACGCCAGAGATCCATCATCTCGTGTGTGATCTTGCCATAGCGGTTGAACACGCCGAAGGTGATATATCCCTTCCGCCTACAAGGCGCCGAATCAGGCGCAGGCACATCGCTGCGTCCCGTATAGCAGAACTGGCTCGTGAGACGCACGGGCCTCTCGTGGAAGCCCTGCCAATCCTCCGCCTCGTACTCTGGCGGATCGCTGTACGCATCCGTGAGGAACCCGTCAACTGCCCCCAGCCCCGTCGGATGGATATATCCAAGTCCCGAAAGCTGCACTGGCGCCGGTCGCCAGGCTAGTGCAGGCAGCCCCGTCCCCGCGCAGTGCCCCGCGAGCTCCACGAGTACATCGATGCCATCCGCACGGATGCGCCGCGCGACAGCCGCATGATCCTCGGCGATCTCATACAGGTCGATGAAATGATCTGCGCCCCGCGCGATATCCTTCGTGAAACCATCGTGCGTCTTGCCCAGATAATAAGCAAAAACCTCAAAATCCCTGCTATGTCCTGCAATCATTTGATAGGAGAAATAAAACATAACCTGTTGTCGGAAATCCGGCGAAAGATAGCCGATTCGCAGCCGCTTCCCCGGACGTTTTTCCCGCCGCGCGAGAAGTTCTGCACCGCTCAAGCGCGGCAGCTGCCGCACCCCCCTGAAGAACTCGGCATAGGCGAGATGCGCCTCGTTGTACGCCCGGATACCGGCAGCATTTGTACCAGCATTAAGGTGCTCTGACAGCAGATAGGAGTCATACATCGCGATGCGCTTCCCAAGATCCTGATACTTCTCAGACGAGCGCAGATAACACGCCGCAGAGAGACGGTTCTGCCCCAGACAACCCGCTGCGTTGCCACGCACAGCCTCCGCATTCGCCTCCAAGTCATCTGGCAATTCGCGCAAACAGCCCTGTCTGCGGCAGGTAGTGATAGCTGCAAGACAATCCTGCATAGCCTGTTCCGCCGCGAGATAGCCGTTGCGATACATCTCGACATCGCCGAGCATGCGCGTGAGACGTGCTAACCGCACGGGCTGACAGCCATTTTGAGCAATGGCCTCGCGGATCCACCAAGCGGCCTTGCCCTTCGCCGTATCACCGACCGGTCCCTTGGCATAGCGGGCGAGCGCACCATCATAGCAGGCAGAGGCCAGCATCTCCTCCGATACGAGCGTGTCGTGCAGCCAGCTGCGTGCCTCCATGCGTCCGGCCAGTCGCATCATCTCCGGCCAGAGGTTCTTTTGGAACGCCTGCTGCCGCGCCCCGATCTCTGTCTCGATTTCCCGCCGACGCGCGTTCCTCGTCATATCGCACTCAGCAACAGAGAGGAATGCTGCCTGCCAGGCAATCTCCAGCTCCGCCATATACCCCGCGCCATCCATAACAGGCGACGCCTGCAGGCGGCAGCGCAGCTGCTGATGATAGCGGCGCAGCCGCTCCAGATCACCAGCGAGCTCCACTGCCAGGCGCACATACGCCTCCGGCGTCTTCGCGCAGAGCTCCGTAAGCCCCGCGTTGGCGAGGATGCTGTACCCAAAGCGTGCTCCGTGACGTTCGCCGACCAGCGCCACGACCGGCACGCCCATATAGAGCGCGTCGCACGTCGTACCGCCGCCGGGATACGGATACGTATCAAGCGCAATATCGATCTCCGCATAGGCATGCAGATACCTTGCCTCGAACCCCTCCAGACGCACACGCTCCAGTGCGATGCCCGCCGCCTCGAGACGCTGGCTGGCGAGCGCGCGTCCATACGCCGTATCGAACATCCGCGCTTTCAGATAAAGCCGACTGCCCGGTACCTGACGGAGAATCTCCGCCCAGAGCCGCAGCATCTCATCCGTGACCTTCGAGAAATTGTTCAAACTCCCGAACGTCACATAGCCGTTGCGCTGGAACGGTGCCGGTGGCGGCGACGGCGGCGCATCATGCCACATATAGCAGCAGTGGCTATGTGGCAGACGCAGCAGCTGCTCGGTGAAATACCGATCGTTTCCCGCGCCATCACCAGACACCGGATCGATATAGGGATCGGAAAGGAAAAAGTCTATCGTTGGCAGCCCTGTCGTCGCGAAATAACCAATACCGGAAATCTGGACAGGAGCGGGACGATATGCCAGCACCGGCAGCATATTATGCCCTGTATGTCCTGCGAGATCCATGAGTACATCAATCTCATCCTCATGAATCACGCGCGCGGCCTCCCCTGGCTGCAGTCCGCGCAGATTTCGCCATACAGCTACGCAGCCCCGAAGCTCCTGACTCACCTCATCCTCGACACAATTCGTATACGCATAAAGCTCATAGAGACGCGCATCATGCGCATGGAACATCGCATAGCTGAAAAAGGCCACGACATGACGCCGCAGATCCGGCGAAATGATACCGATGCGCAGGCGCCCGCCGCGCGCCCGGCAGCGCTGCCGCAGATGCGACGGATCGTAACTGTATGGGCGCACGCTGTCAAAAAGCGCGCCGTATCCCTTCGCCGCCTCAAGCATAAAAGAGGCCGGACGACTGAGATAATGCAGGTTGAAAAGATAATTGCTATACTCATCTGCCGCCCCATGCACGAGGTCCTTCTGCGCAATCGACTGCTGATAAAGCGCGACTGCATCCTCTGCCCGTCCCGTTTCCCGACAAAGCGTCGCATAGATACTATAAACCGCACCGCGGTACCAGCCAGTCAGCTTCTCATCCGCCAATGCCGCCTGGAAATGCGCCTCCGCATCCCGGACATCGCCTCCGAGATACATCGCCCGGCCGATGTAGAAATGCGCGATACCGTCGAAAGGCCCCCAGCCCTGCGGCCCGAACTGCTCCGCGTAGGATGAGGCAACTGTCAGCGTCTGCGTCGTCTGCTTGCCGTCGATACAAGCCGCGAGAATGCACTCCCACTGCCGCCGATCCGCCGGACCAGCTGCGTAGAGGCACTCCGCCAATGGCACGGCCTGTGCCATATCAGAGCGTCCCATTGCCTGCTCGAGCGCGGCAAAGAGTTTTCGTTTTTCCCTATAATTCATGACATTCTCCTGTCTATGATTTCCTTCATCTCACATGCCAGACGTGTGAGCGCGCATGTCTCCGGCGTCTGCCGCCCTGACTGGAAGTCCGCTCGTATCTGCTGCCAGCGCTGCGGCAAATTGTCGAGGAGCGGCGCGAGCCCCGACGTACCCGCCTGCTCCGCCAAGAGGCCGAACCGGCACGCTGTATCGACACCGACAGCTGCCTGCTCCGCCGCGGCATCCGCGCGCCCTGCCGCCAGCTGCGCCTCTATCGTATCGAGCGGCAGCCCCGCCGCACGGGCGAAATAAAGATACACCGCGCCCGCGCATGTCTCCGCCAGCGTCGCCGCCAGCCATAACGTATCCTCCGGCCGGTACAGCTGCCGCAGCAGCTGGATCTGCCCGACATCATCCATGCCCGACCGCCGCAGCAGTCGCAACAGGCAGCATAGCAACTCCCTGTGACGTGGCTGCAACCGCAGTCCAGACAGATAGCAGGCGTAGGCGCGCTCCTCCTGATGGTTCCGCTCAGCCATCCGTCCGAGTCGCCACCAAGCATGCGGCGTTCGCAGCAGCGAGTGTACACGCGACGCGCGCTCTAGATGTCCCTGCTCCTGATACGCGACGAACGCGCGCTCCTCGCATCCCGCAGCCGCCGCCCGCGCAAAGCACTCCGCCGCGCCACCTTCTCCCAACTCATAGAGCGCAATACCCGTCCGGTACCAGAACACCCCCCGCGGCAGCGTTTCCGCTGCCTGTGCTGGTACAAGACTCAGCAAGGATAGCGCCGCCGCCCAGGCTGCCCGCGCGAGCAGATCCCCCGCCGCGCGAACGATGCAGTCCCAGTCAGGAGCGAAACCAGCCGCGAGGCGCGCGTATCGCGCGAGGTCATCCGCCTCCACCGCTTCCAGCATAGCAAGCCCCTCCGACCAGGCCGCATAGTCCGCAGCTGTCAGCTGGCAGCTGCCAGCGATAGCATCCTCATGATCCAGTAGACAGAGCGCGTAGATGAGCCGCATGAGAGCCTCCGGCAAGCGCTCCGGCCATGCCTCCGCCAGCAGTTGCGCCCGCCCAGCGTGCGTATCGCTCAGTACATAGAGCGCAAGAAAGAGTGTTCGGAGGCTCTTTGTCGCTCGCTGGCAGATAGCCTCCGCAGGCCACGCCCCAGCGGCGACCGCCGTGCGCGCAAGCGCAGTGACCGAGCGACTTGCCGGACACGCCGCGAGCGCGAGGCTCAAGCGCACGCGCCCCGTCTGCTGCGCCCAAGCCGCAAGGAAGCTGCGACGCTCCTCCGGCTGGTCTGCCTGCGCGATATACGTCTTAACGGCAGCGTGGAAAGCCGCAGCCGAGACAGATTCCTGCGCCGCATACCAGCGCTCCGCCGCCAGCAGCAACAAAGCGCTCTGCACCTCGCGCGCAAAGCCTGTCTCCTCCGGACAGTCGGCCGCTGCCCGCTGCGCCATGGTCAATCGCTCCGCCGTCGGCCGCGCAAGCTTGGCCAGCGAGGCGATGGCCACCTCATACATGCGCTGTCGTCCAGATATGACCGATGCGCCGCGCTCGATGGCGAGCTTGGCGTAGTGCAGGGCCAGCGCATACTCCTCCAGCCCATAGTAGCAATCCGCGAGATACCGCCAATCCTCATTCGTCTCACCGTGCTGCTCGATCTGCCGCTGCAAGAGCGTGAGATTGCGCGCCAGTTTCGCCCGGACGCGGGCTGCGGAATAGCCCGTATGGCGGATGACAAGCCCCTCCGCCCGCGCGAGCGGTGCGAGCGGCCTGACACCATCGGCAATCTCCTCATGGATGCTGCGCACATAGCGCCGTCCGGGGCGGTTCCGCCAGAGGCGCAGCACTGGCTCGGGTGTCTGCGCACGTCCGCCGCGGTCGAGATCGACATTGACAAGCGCAGCCGTCAGCCCCTCCGCGCCAGAGGCCGCCGCCCGCGCGATGATATGGTGCAGACTGCCGTGCACCAGTGCGAGATGCTCATCTGCATCGAGCATGAGCACCCAATCCCCCGTCGCCTTTACGAGCGCCGCGTTGCGCGCCGCAGCGAAATCATCCCGCCAGACCTCGTGGAAGACCCGCGCGCCGAACGAGTGTGCGACCGCCGCCGTATCATCCGCAGAGCCTGTGTCCACGACGACAATCTCCTCTGGCTCTCCCTGCAGCCGCGCGAGCGAGAGCGCGAGCTCGTCCCGGCAGTCACGCGCGATGTAGCAGACAGAGAGACGCAGCCGCACGCCTGCTGCCTCCGTCACGGAAAACAGTCGACGCTCTGGCGCCGTCTCGCCATAACAGCGCAGGAACAAACCGCGCCACCTGTGGTACTCCTCCGTGATAGGCTTGTCGCCGCAACGATGCAACACCCACGGTGCCATCCCCTCCTGACATGGCACATAGATGCCATAGCCGCGCCAGCGCATCTCGAGACACATCGAAATATCGTAGAAATGCCAGCCACGAAAGATATCGCTGCGCCACGGAACATCCACGGCCGTGAGCAGGATCAGCCCATCGACTGCCGCCATCGCCGCCGCATCCTGCCCATGCGTCGTGCCGACCTGATGATACGAGCATCCTGCCGTCTTCTCTTCCGCCACATAATAGTACAGATCCTTACCGAGCCACCAGATACCAGTTTCCGGCAGCGCGCGGCAACCTGCGAGACCGACGAGCCCTGCATCCGGATGGGCAGCACATACCGCCAGCATGCGCGCAACCACATCGCGGCGCTGCAGAATGCAGTCCTGGTGGATATAGAGTTTGTACCGCGCGTGGCTTGCCTCCTGGGCCTCCTGATAGCCGGCGCACATCGACGCCGCGCCGCGGATCGGCACGAATGACGCCCGCATCCCCTCTGGCAGCGCCTGCGCTGCCAGTGCCTCGCGGCACGCCGCATACATCTCCTCATTGTTCACACAAGTGATATAGGCGATCTCCTGCTCTCCATTCATGTCTCTCTCCTCCATTCGCAGGACGCTGGCCGTCCCATTCTCAGCCATGCCCATGCATGGAAAAACCCTCTCCCATACGGGAGAGGGTCATAGCTACCACAGTAGCTGTAATCCGGATGGGGATTACTGGAGCAGGCTGAGCACGGAGCTGCTGCTCTGGTTCGCCTGGGCGAGCATGGACTGCGCCGCCTGAAGGAGTACGTTGTTCTTCGTGTACTCCGTCATCTCTTTCGCCATGTCCGCATCACGGATCGTGGACTCGGAGCTCTGGACGTTCTCGCT
>Ga0256404_1004563_pt1 | contig 25973 bp, 16 predicted proteins | sample RumenRJG_01DNA_FD_185990 | JGI IMG/M metagenome (GOLD analysis project Ga0256404, IMG submission 185990) | Bovine rumen microbial communities from Lethbridge, Alberta, Canada - RJG_01 | ecosystem: Host-associated > Mammals > Digestive system > Stomach > Rumen | place: Canada: Alberta | collected...
TTAGCTGTATAATTCTTGCCATCAACGATTACGGTAACGTTTCCTTCAGCATCTTCCGGAAGGTTGATTGTAATATCTTTTCCATCAACAGTGACATTCATTGGATAATCTTTCACTTTAGATACTTGAACCGTAGTTGAAGTGGAATTAGCAGGATATTTAGCATCACCGGCAAATGTTGCTTTAATTGTATAATTACCTTCATTCAAACCGGGAATATTGAATTCAGCTATACCGTTGTTGATTGGAGAAGTATAAGTTTTACCATTAATTTCAACAACAGCATTACCTTTAGCATCACCAGGAACAATAACCTTGACTGTTAAATTATCTCCAACATTAATATCTTCTGCATTAATATCAATAGGAGTGGCACGTCCGCTTTCAATAGTGAATGAAGTGGATTTTTTAACTTCAGCATATTTATTATCACCAGGATATTTAATACCGACATCATATGTTCCCTTATTCAAGTCAGTTAATAGTAATTTACCAGCACCATTTGTGACATTCATGTAGTAACCTTTACCATCAACATCAACTAAAACAATACCATTAGTATCTTTTGGCAGATTTACAGAAAATTCCACATTATTGCCATCAACAGCAACATCCACATCAAATGGATAATCATCGACTTTTGGAATTACAATATCAGTTGTATTCTCATAGACAGTGTAGTTTTTATCACCGTAGATGACTTCAACTGTGTGATTTCCCGGAAGTAAATCAGTAATGTTAACAACAATGGTATTATTAATAACTTCTCCGGTTACGTTTTTACCATCAATAATAACAGTCACATTACCTGTTTGATTTCCTGGCACTTCAATAATGATAGTTTTATTTTCATCATCAACATTGATTTTAATATCCTCATCAGTAACAGGTTTAACAGTGAATGAAGTTACATTTGATTGGGAATTATACTTGTCATCACCTAAAAATACAGCAGAAACATTATAATCACCTGCATTTAAGTGATTTAATATTAATACTCCATTACCATCCGTAATATTCACATAATATCCATTGGAACCTACATTGACTAAAACAATACCATTTTCGTTTTCGGATAAATTAATTTCTATGTTTTCAGTGCTGCCTGCAGTAATATTTTGAGCAGTTACAATAACATCAAGATTTAATTTGCTTACAGTGAATTTAGCAGTGTTTTGACTTGCCAAATAATTTTCATCACCATTGTAAATAGCTGTAACTTCATAATCCCTTGCGGATAAATCAGAAATAGTGAATCTTGCCACACCATTATTTAATGTTTCAACATACCCCCTTCCTCTAATTACAATAGTTACATTACCTGTAGCTCCGGCAGTAACCCTAACGGTAATGATTTCATCTTGACCTACAACAATATTATTAACAGATATTGATACATTTGAAGCTTTTTTATTGGTTACTTCAAATGAAGTTTTATTTTCAGCTTTATTATAAGTATCATCACCATTATAATAAACAGTAGCTGTATACTTACCAACATTCAAATCATAAACTGTCAAATTACCTTTACCTTTACTTATGAATGTTGTGTAGTTATTATTGCCAATATTAATAGTTACCAAGTCAGAAATATCTTCAGATGTTTTTATGATTAATGTAATGCCCTGGCCAACAATAATGTTTTCACCAGCTATCTCTATTAATGTTGTGATTTTGGATATGTTTACTTTAAATGAAGTTGATGAGATGTTGTAATTATTATCACCCATATAAGTAACATTCACGTCATGCTCATCTACAAGCAGACCGGTTACATTAAACTTAGCTACACCATCAATGACATCTGCATAGTAATGAGCACCGTCAACAGTCAACAAGACATAACCTGTAGCATCTTTTGGTAATGTAATATTTATAAATTCCACATTGCCAACAGTAGTGTTTGTTACACTGTGGCCTAATTCAGCGTTCTTTTTATAAACAGTGAATTTTCCAGTAGTGTTGCTTGGCAAGTACTTATTATCACCGAAATAATATGCAGTCACATGGTAATCACGAGCAGATAAAGAGGATAATGTGAAATTAACTTTATCGCCAGTCAACGGTTTGGTATATGCATCACCAGCCACTACAATTGTAACGCTGCCTGTAGCACCAGGAGTAACATTTGCATAAATCACCACATCATCACCGATAACAATACTATTTACATTTATATTAATATCTGATTCAGATCTTGATTCAACAGTGAATGTGGTATCATTTTGTGCTGCATCATATCTTAAATCACCTTCAAAGTAAACAGTTACATTGTGTAAACCAGCAGTTAAATCCCTAAGAGTGAAATTACCTTTACCATCTTTAACAAAGGATGTGTAATTTTTACCATCAACTTCAAGGATTATAACATGGGTTAAGTTTTGTGAAGCTGTAATTGTTAATTCTTCATCACTGCCGAATGGGATGTCATTACCTTGAACAGTGATATCAATTTTGAGTTTAGATACTACATATGAATCTGTTGTGGAATTACTGTAATACTTATCATCACCCAAATATGTTGCATTCACGGAAAATGTGCCTGATTTAGTAGAAGGAATAATATATTTAGCGGTACCATTAATAACATCCGCATAGAAATGTGTTCCATTGATGTTAATCAAAACATATCCGGTAGCATCTTCAGGTAAAGTTACTGTAATATTAACAGTTTCATTGATTTGAATATTATTTACATCGATTTTAGGAGTTACAGAGTTTTTGTAGACTGTAAAGTTAGTTTCATTAGTGGATGATAAATATTTGTCATCACCATTATAGACTGCACGTACCGGAATAATGCCTTCACCCAAACCGGAAATAGTCAATTTAGGATTAGTTACATTTACGGAATAATGCTTACCGTTAACATAAACATCAATAGTACCATTTACACCAGAAGGTAAAACATTAAATTCAATAGTTACATTTTCACCAACTTTAATGTCTTTAATCGGATTAATTGAAATTGAAGAATCAATTTTTGATACTGTAAATACACTAGTTCCTTCATAGAATAATGTCCTACCATCAACCGTTTCAATATATGTCGCTTTAACATTATAAACACCTGATGATAAATCTTTTAGAGATACAACTGCTTTACTAATATTTTTATCTGCATCATAAGTGAATGATGCATTAGTTGGAACTCCCTCTATGTAAATTGTCACGTTTCCAGCATGATTTCCTTTTAATATAACTTCAATAGTTTCAGTTACGCCAACATTGATTTTTTCAGTGTGAACATCAAGATTGCCCTCACTTGCATAAACTTCAAAAGTCAAGTTATTGGATTTATTTGAATAATACATGTAATTTTCCTGATATTGGGCAGAGACATTATATATGCCAACAGCAGGTTTGACAATAGTTAAATTACCTTCACCATTATTTATATAAGCAGTGTATACTTTAACATTATTACCAATTTCAACAGTGACATATACAACACCAGTTACGTTATTAGGACCTGTCATATGAATGGTAACTGCATGGCCAAATGCATAATCATTTCCACCAGACAGGTCAATAGTAATTGTTGGAGTTAATTTGCTTACAGTGAAATTAGTTTTTGCTTCAGTTGAATTGAATTTATCATCACCAGGATAAGTTAGAGTAACATTGTATTTTCCCACAGCCAAATTATGAATGGATATGTCAGCCTTACCATTAGTGATGTTAGCATAATATTTAGTTCCGTTAATATCAATTAAAACAACACCAGTTGCTCCAGCAGTGATATTTACACTAATTACAGTTGATTCACCGGAGTAAATATCTTTAGCAGTAGCATTAATTGATGTAGGTTTTTTATTTACACTAAATTCTGCTGTTGAATCACTATCTAAATAATAATCATCACCAAGATAGTATGCAGTTATATGATAATCACGGGCAATAAGTCCGGAAATTGTAAAGTTAGCTTTAGAATTGTTTAAAGATTTGGTATATGTATCACCAGCTATAACTATAGTAACATTTCCGGTAGCTCCTTCAGTAACATTTACATAAACGACAACATCCTCATCCACTGTAATGTTAGATACTTCAACAGTTATTTGAGAAGATTTCTTAGCATTTACTTTAATGTTTATAGTGTTGTTTACAGCAGCATATTTAGTGTTACCTGGGAAGTAGACAGTTACGGTGTATTCACCTTCAGGCAAATCAAATACAGTATATGTACCGTTTCCATTTTCAACGAAAGTAGTATAGTTTTTACCGGTCTTGTCAGTTTCACTAGCCACATTAATTATTACAACTTCCGTAATGTTAACGCCTAAAGTAATATTGAATGTAACATTTTGACCGACGAATATGTCTTTACCAGTTATATTGATACTTGTATCAATCTTAAATACGGTATAAGATCCGTTTGTAATATTGCTTAGATAATTATCATCACCCAAGTAAGTTGCATTAACTACAAAATATCCTGTATTAGAAGGACGAATTGTGTAATTTGCAGTTCCGTTAATGATATCAGCATAGAAATCAGTACCGTTAATGTTTATTAAAACATGTCCGGTTGCATCTTTAGGCACTTTAACGGAAACATTAACTAATTGAGAAATATCTATATCAGATACAGATAAGTCAAGAGTAGGGTTTTTCTTGTGAACAGTAAAGTTTGATGTAGTATTACATAAATCAAATTCATCATTACCCATGAAGAATGCTGAAATTACATAGTCACGAGCGGTTAAATTTGAAACAGTGAAATTAACTTCTCCATCGACAAGATTACGGGTGTAAGCTAAACCGCCTATTGTCACATAGACAGGACCGTTTATACCTTTAGTAGCATTTACATAAACAGTAATATTTTCCCCAACAGTTATATCCGCAACTGTTACATTAATACTTGATGCTTTTTTACCTATTACGGAAATATTTGTTTTGTTTGAAACATTCAAATAATCTTCGCTTCCAGCATAGTAAACTATAATATCATAATCTCCAACAGTCAGATTATAAACATCCAAACTACCGTTTCCCTTGTATACGAAGGTTGTATAATTTGTTTCACCAACTTGAACAGTTACTAAATCAGTTATTTCTCTAGACATGTTGAATTTTATAGCTAAAACATTACCTACAATAATATTTGAAGCATTAATAGTGATGTTTAGAGGCATTTTACTTACTGTGAAGTAAACTGTAGTAGAATTAACATTAAAGAAGTCATCCCCATTATAGCTAACTACAGCGGTGTAATTTCCATCAGCCAAATTAATTAATGTCAAGTTAGCTTTTCCACCATCATCCAAAGTTACCTGATAAACAGTACCATTCACATTAATGTATAAATCACCGGTAGCAGTTTCATTTAATGTAATATTAATTATTTCAGATAACTCTTTAGTAATGTTATTGACTTCAACATCAATAGTTGTATTTAATTTAACAACTGTAAATGAAGTTGAGTTTTCAACATAATCATATAATGCATCGGAATATGAAATATATACATCATATTGACCTTCTTTTAACCACGGAAGTGTTACTGTAGCAGTATGTGTATCTGTATTGATTTCAGCATCTATGAATTCCTCATTATAATTGAAAGTTACTCTTCCAGATGCTTCATCAGGAAAAGTGACTGTAATAGTATTATTTTCAATTACAGTAATAATATTAATTAAATCAATAATTAAATCATAATCAGATATTTTATTAACAGTTACAGCATAGAAAGAAGTTTCTGCGCTAGTATGATTTACATCACCATCATAATATGCTTTAATAAGGTGATCTCCAGGCATTGTATTATTTAAAGTTAATGTAACTTTATTATCTATAATTTCACAATCCTTTGGAACATTGTCAACATAAATTGTTATATTTCCAGTAGCATTTTCTGTAATTCCTACTACAACAGTAATATTTCTGCCTTCAACAGTTATAACAGGAGTTAAAATAGTTTTAATCTTATTTACTCTAAATGTAGTGGAATTGTAATTTAATGCATATTTATTGTCTGTAAAATTAACTTTTACAAGATAATCTCCAACAGATAATTTGGACACGTTTAATTTTGCAATGCCTTTTTTAACTTCAATATTATTATATGAAGTGTTATTTACTGTTATGTTTGCATATCCATTTGCATCGGTTGGAAGGTTTACTATTACAGTTGCATTTTCACCAACAATAATGTCTGAAACTGTTACATTTATTAAATAATCAGTGACTTTAGGTAGGGTGATTGTTTTATATGTAGTATTTTCCAAGTATTTTCCATCACCTGCATAACTTGCAGTTACCACATATTCATTAGGATATACATTACTTATATCCAAAGTAGCCTTACCATTTACAATAGTCACATTCTCATTAATATCTCCAATGCTAATTGAAACATTTCCTGTTGCATCATCAGGTAGACTTACAACAATAGTCCTACCTACAAGTTCAATAGCTATCGTAGAGTTGACTTTACTCACAGTAAATGTTTTTGTCACATTTTTGCTTTCATACTTATTAAATCCCTGGTATAATACAGTGATGTTATAAGTTCCGGCAGCCAAATCTGTAATGTTGAATGATACATTACCATCATTAATATGCTGGGAATATGTTCTTTCACTGAAATTACCGTAAATCAATATATCTTCTGTTGCATCAGCAGGAAGAGTTATATTAACCACTTCAACTTGACCAACATTAATGTCTGATACATTTACAGTTAAATTATAGTCGGACACTTTGATTACGACAAGATTAACCGGTGTTGAATTTGCATTATATCTGTCATCCCCACTATATGAAATGGATGGGGAATATGATTGTGCCAAAGGATATCCCGGAACGGTAATGTTAGCTGATCCATTTACTAATTCCACTGAATATGTTACCATACGGGTAATTACATTAATTGTTCCGGTGGCGTCTTTAGGTAATTGAACTTTAAATGTTACATTTTCATCTACTTGAACAGGGGATTTAAATTCAGGATTTAAATCAACATTTAATTTAGAAATTACAACACTTCCGGTTTGAGTTTTTAATGTGTATTTTCCTTTTTCTTCAAAACTTACACTGTATGGGAATGTACCGTAATATGGAGCAGTGATATTAACAACAGCCACACCATTTTCAACAGTTCCCTGATATTCATTTCCAAATAGAATAACACTTACATTTCCACTGGCGTTTGTAGGTAATTCTACAGTAAATGTAATATTATCCCTTACATAATTTGGATTGCTTACAGTAACCTCAAATAAGTAATCTTCAATAGGAGAAACTTTAAATCTGGAGGCAACTGCATTATCTCGATATTTAATATCATTTTTGAGACTTACGGATAGGGAGTATACTCCTTCTTTTAATCCTGTTACATTAAACCATCCAGTTCCATTAACAACATTGACAATATTATTAGTATATTCAGTGTTATCAATTGTAATAGTTACATTTCCATTGACATCATTTGGTAAAACAATTTTAATGGTTTCATTTTCTCCAACATAAATATCAACAGGGGTTACATCAAATTGATATGGATAAACTTTAGTTACAAATGCTTCAGAAGTTCTATGGGAATCATGATATTTATCATCACCGACATAATATGCTGTAAAATCATATTTTCCATAAGCCAAATTAGGAATTTCAAAGTATACTGTACCGTTTGTAATATTTGCAGTGTAATTTTCTTCATTGATGCGTACAGTAACATTTCCTTTAGCATCATCAGGCAAAGTAATATTAATTGTTAAATTTTCTCCGACATTAGGACTATTTGTTACAATATCAAATTTATATTGAGTTATCTTAGATACAAAAATTTCAGTAGATTTTGAAGAAGCTTCAAATTTTTCATTACCCAAATATTCTACCAAAATAAAATATTTTCCTTCAGCCAGACCACTAACAGGACGAATAATAGTACCATTACCAACAAGTACTTCTATTGGATCATTATCTTCAAGTTTTATACTTACTTTATCTGTGGTATTTGCTTCAGGAAGATATATTTTCAAATAAGCAACATCACCAACATATATTGTATCACCTTCAACAGTGAAATTATAGTCCAAAGTCTTATGACTGTTTAAAGTGATATTTTTGGAAATTTGTTCATATTTTTCATTACCCCCATAATCAACTTTTACCGGATATTCCCTACCAGGTTCCAAGCCCTGTACGGTTAAATTAGCTTGACCATTTTCAACAACAATATCCGGATAGGTTATGCCGTTAACAGTAATATTAACATAACCTGTAGCATCATCCGGTAGGGAAACTGTTATGTTCGCATTGCTTTGATTTGTCTCACCAGATGGAGTGAACTCATAATCGGAGATTTTTCTTACATGGAACTCTTCAAATACACCATGACGAGGTTCATATTTATTATCACCAGTATAAGTTGCATCAATTATATGATTTCCGGAAAGCAAACCAGTGACATTTACAGATCCATATCCATTTTCTACTTTGAAAGTATGAGTTGTTCCATTAATGATAATTGTAACATTACCGGTTGCATCTTCTTCAATTTTAACAACAATTGTTGCATTGTCTCCCACATAAATATCTGCAGCATAAAGTTCGGCATAATAATTAGAAATTCTGATTACATTCAATGGATAATCCTTTATACCAGAAGAGTATTTTCTATCACCTGAATAAGTTACATTAAAGCGGTAGTTATTCCATGATAAACCTGTGATATTGAATGTGGCTACACCATTTTCAATCTCTTTAGTGTAATTTGTATTGTTTATTGTAATTGTAATATTTCCTGTTGCATCACTGTCAGTTGTTACCTTAATTATAGCATCATCATCAACATAAATTGTACTGTTATAATCAACAGTGATGGTAGGAGTGTTCCTTATCAGGTTAACAGTGAATGTTCTATTTGAACTTAAATATTTACTGTCGTTTACAATATAAACGGTACCATTATAACTTCCGCCCAAAAGACCAGGAATTGTTACAATATCCTTTCCTTTACTCATTGATGCAGTATAGTTTGTACCATTTATGTTAACATAGACATCTCCATCAATATCACTAGGGAGGGATATATCAACATATACATTTAGGTCATTGTCTGCTGATGCGGATACATTAAAGTCATATGCACGAACATAATTTACATTAAATGAAGATGTTGCATTTGCAGTGTTATATAATGGACCTTCCTGATAAACGGCTGTAATATTATATGATCCTCTTGCAAGGCCACCAATAATGAATTTAGCCACAGTACCATTTGCATATTCATAGTATTGTGTACCATTTACATTTAGTGTCACATGCCCTTTAGCATCAGCAGGTATAATAACAGAAATAGTTGCATTTTCACCAACCATTATATCTGCAGTCTGAACGATAATAGTCATGTTCTTTTTAGTTACATTGAAATATGTAACAGTATTGTTTTCATAATACTTTTCATTACCATCATGATATACTCTTACAGTAATATTACCTGCAGGCAAATCACTTTCATATATAGTTATTGATGTTTTATTATAATAAACATATTCATTATCATTAACATAAACATATGCTTTACCATTTATATCCTCAGGGAATTTAACGTCAATAGTAGCTATCTGACCTGCATATATATCATTAACTGTAATATTAATTGGAGTATTATATTTATATACAGTGAATGTAGTTTCATTATATGAACTATCAAACAATACATCACCATTATAAAATGCAAAAACAGTATAGTTACCACCAGCTAGATTAGTTAAATTATATTGTCCAGTACTATTAATAAGATTAATAGTATACATTTTATTATTTACAAATAAGAATACATTACCTGTAGTACCATTTGTAGTATTAACAGTTATCGTAGTTACATTACCATAATATACATTATTAGCAGTAACATTAATAGTTGAATTACGTAGTACAACTTTAATTTCTACATCCGTTGATAATGATTGATTATATTCATTAAATGAAGCAACTATATCATAGGTATTTGGAGCTAAATTATGCAATACCAATACAGCAGTACCGTTAATCAAAGTTACATTATAGTGAACATCATTAACCGCTATATCAACTGTATCATTATAAGTAGTATTAACAACATCTAAAGTAATTGTTACAGTTTCACCATAGTTAACCTGCTCTACAGTAAGGTTTAATACTAAATATAATATTCCACCACTTTTAACTGTAATGTTTGCAAAATTATTTGAATCATATCCTATAGCATGAACCCTATGTTCACCTATTTTAATATTATCTATATTAGATATAAAATGAGTTCCATTATATGTGGTAGGTAAATTCTGATTGTCATATACATTTACAATATTTTTTATACCATCAAAATAGTTTCCATTATCATCAACAATTGAAGTATAAATAATCATTGAATCATTACCTGAAATAACAGTAATATTATCTAATGAAGTAATATAAACTTGAGTTAAAATCTTACCATTATTATTAATTAGGTTATTGAAATTATTTTCAATCAAATTAGCAGTTGATGTATTTCCTATATAAACAGAATAGTTACCTCCTTCAGGAGCAAGTTCTGTATTTTGTTTTAATGTAGCATTAGAAGAATGTTCACATAAATAAATTCCTTTGTCAGACAATAATTTATTGTCTACAATCTGTCCGTTATCACCATGCCAATGAATAGAACCTGTTGTCACATTATTATCATTGAAAGTGGATTTTTCAACAATACCATTGTCAGCAGCCCAGTAAATGGAAGAACCGTTTTCACCAGAGTTATCTACAAAGTCAGTCTCTGAAATCTTACCATTATTTCCATTCCAATAAACGCCCCCACCTATAGGAGCGGTATTATTTTTAATTAATGAATTTTTTATTTCGACATTATTTGATTTGACATAAACTGCTCCACCTCCAAGAGTTGCAGTGGAATTTTCAATAGTAGATGATGAAATAGTGGCTTTACCTTTATTGATATATACTGCACCACCATAATTTGCACTTGCATTATCTATAGAAGAGTCTACAATATTCATTGTACCTCCAATATCTGAATATATCGCACCACCTTGGACTGCTTGAGTATTGCTTATATCGAGATTGCTTCCAAGGAAAGTGGAGACTTCATTATGAATAAATATTGATCCTCCTTGAGTTGCAGAAGCATTTATGATTCTAGAGTTCTGTATTTCAGCAGTACCTGATCTGGAAAATATTGCTCCTCCAGAGTTAGCAGTAGAATTAATAATAGTTATATTATTTGCTTCAATAAAACGAACTTTCATTGAACCTCCCTGATTACTTGCTGAATTATTAACAAAAATAATGTTTTCAAGTTTCAAATCAACTGCTTGACCATAACAGAGAGCTCCCCCATGAGAAGCAGAATTTTCATAAAATTCAGAATCATATATACTAGTCGTTCCAGAATATCTTATTGCACCACCCTCACCCAAAGCAGTGTTTCGGATAAATTTTGATGATCTGATAGTGGTTTCATAAGACCTGTGAATATAAATAGCTCCACCACCTAATGAACCGGTATCAGAGTTTTCTGTAAAATTACATCCTTCTATGTTCAAATAACATGAATGTTGCTGATTATTAGGATTAGATAAATAGATTGCACCCCCATCAGAACCAGCATTATTTTTATTAAAAGATGAATTGATAATATTAGTTACGGAACCCTCATAATAATTAACAAATATTGCTCCACCTCTAGAAGAACGTGCAGTATTATTATCAAAAGTACAATTAATTATAGTTAAATTTGCACCTAAAAAGTTAATAGCAGCACCGTTACTATTATAGTAAGCATTTTTAAAAACTATATTTTTAAAAGTTATATTTGAAATATCTGATGGAACATTAAATATTCTACCCAAACCATTTGCATCAATGGTATGTCCATTACCATCAATTACAAGGTCATTACTATAAATATAAATACCTGAACTAGATTGAGAACCCGTTGTAAATAAATAATCATCATCCAAATATACTGTAGAACCAGAACTAGCCGAAGATATTTTATTAGATAAGTCTTGTCTAGTTCCACCCAAAACATCATCCGAATTTGAAACGCCTAAAACAGCATTATCTTCAGACAGTGTGATATTTTCATTTGTTCTAATATTATTATTCGGAATTTCAATTACTTGTTTTTCATGATTTAACAGTGTTAAATTATCACTTTGTTGAGAATCAATTGCCGAGACAGAGGAAATTGATACAAAAAGGACAATAATTAAACACAATATTAATAATTTTTTATATGTAATTATATAAACCCCCCATTTAATTTCAAAATGTTTACACTTATAAGAAATCAATAGTGATTAAACCTTTTAAGTATTAATAATATGATTTAATTAATATATATAATTAATTAAAAAATAAGAAAATCTAAAAAATAGAAAAAAATTAAAGATTCAATTCTTCAATTTTTTTGTCAAAATCAGTTAATTTACGAGCAAGTCCCGTAAAGTATGGGATGTAAACCTTTGAAAACATTATTTGTTCAGGGTTCTCATTTAACTCTTCTAAAGTTTCTTTAATCCGTGTAACTTTACGTTCAACCTCATCATACATCAAATCACCAGGAAACTCGCCGATAAAGATACCGTCAGCCCCATTGTCTAAAGCGTATTTGATATGATTTGGCCTTACACGATTGACTGAAATTACCTTAATGATATGTATGGATTCAGGATATGACAAACGGTTTACTCCAATATTATCTGCTGCAGTATATCCAATATTGTCTAAAAAGACCAATATCATACGTTCGCCTTCTTTTTTATTATTTAGTACTCCCTTAATGGTTGCAGTAATCTTTTCATCAATATTACCGTTAACATGGATAGCCTTTTGGTGACATCCAACAAGACATTTACCGCATCCTGTACATGCCATCGGGTCAATATAAACCTCATCGTTTTGAATGCTCATTGATTTGTATTTGCATCTGATTATACAGTCACCGCAAAGTATACATTTTTCCTTGTCGATTTCTGCAATGAACGGTTCTATTTCCACCCCTCCATAATTGTATTCAGATACTTTGGATGCTGATGCTGTTGCCTGCATGATTGATTCAGTAATATCCTTTGGATCCTGTGCTGTTCCACAAACGAATATTCCCTGAACATCTGTTGCAACCGGCTTGATTTTTGGATGTGATTCCTTGATGAATCCGTCTTCAGTAGTTCCGATATTCAATATTTCAGCAATTTCACGGGTACCGTCTGAAGGTTCCATAGCTGTTGAAAGAACAACCATATCTGCTTCAATTTCAATGAACTCACCTTTAAGTGTATCTTCGGTTCTTACAATAAAGTTGTCTCCTTTCTTAACGACTTCACCAGGTCTTCCCCTGATAAACCTGACTTCATTTTCCTGTGTGTGCTTGTAGTATTTCTCAAACATCCCCGGAGTTCTTACATCAGTATAGCATATTACAACATCTGTGTCCGGATACTTGTGCTTTATGATATTTGCATTTTTAAGTGCTACCGTACAGCATATTTTAGAGCAGTACCTATGTCCATCAGGCTTTTCGTCCCTTGATCCTACACATTGTATCATGACAACCCTTTTTGGAACTTCACCATTTGACTTTAATAGCTTTCCCTTTGTCGGACCGTTGACACCCGTAATACGTCCCAATTCTGACTGGGTTATGACATCATCATACCTTGTATATCCATATTCAGGCCTTTTGTTCATGTCAAACAGTTTGTGGCCTGTTGCAACAATAATCGAACCGACCTGGAGAGGGATTCTTTCAGACCTTCCTCTGAGCTTAATTGCTCTCATATTACATACCTTAACACAATTGCTGCATTTAGTACAGTTATCCATGTCAATGACATAACTTTCAGGATATGACTGACCAAATGGTCTATAGATTGCTTTTCTTGTGGAAAGTCCATCATTCCAGTCATCCGCTACATCGACTTCACAGACCTGTGCACAATTTCCGCATGCAATGCATCTTTCAGTATCGACATACCTTGGTGATTTTTCAACGATTAGATTATATGTTCCAGCTCTTCTTTCGGATTCTATAACCTTTGAATTTGTCAAAACAGTAATATTTTCATTCCATACAAGTTCATTTAATATCGGATTCAATAGACACATCCCACATTCTTCTGCAATTTTAACCGGAGAGAATACCTTTCCGATTTTTGCCATATGTCCGCCTATTGAGGGAGACTGTTCAATAAGAGTAACTTTTGTTCCCTGCTTTGCAAGAGATAATGCGGCATTCATACCAGCAATTCCACCACCGATTACAGCCACTTCATCAGGAGTCTGGCAGTAAATAGGATCTACAGCATCAGACTGCTTTACCTTTTCAATGGATGCCTTTATCAAAGTAACAGCCTTATGAGTTGCTTTTTTCTTATCAGAGTGAACCCATGAACATTGTTCACGAATATTTGCCATGTCCATCAAATAAGGATTAAGAGGTTTTACATAATCCTGAAATGTCTTTTCATGACTTATAGGTGAGCATGCTGCAATTACAACCCTATCCAAATCATGATCAAAAATTGCATCACGTATTATCTTACGGCCGTTAAGTGAGCATAAGTTTTCAAACTGACCGATAAACTCAACATCAAGGGAATCCCTTACTTCATCCAAATCAATAATGTCTGAAATATTTCCTCCACATTCACATAAAAACACACCAACTTTCAAATCATCTCTCATTTTTTAACCTCCCTTAGGTCATTTATCACAGATTCAATTGGTGTAGTATGAGCTTTAACACCAATTACCTTATCGAAATCACCGCCCATAGCAATTGCAATAAATTGTGCAATATTTAAATGAATAGCCTTAAACTCTCTACCTTCTCTTTTTGATATCAACGGCTGATAGCGGTCAAACTGAATATGGCAATTCGGACATAAATGAACAACAATCTCCACTTCCTCATCGTCCAGTGCGTTCATCTTATCAGCAGTTGCAGTAAATGACAAATCAGGATTTGAATACCTTTGCCTGAATCCTGTTCCGCATGTTGCACGTTTATGGTCATACCAACCAATACTTTTGCATCCGCAGGCTTCAACCAATTCATCCAAAATATTAGGATCCCTAAATCCTGCAATGGTATCCTCATAGTGAACCTTACAGTAGTGGCATCCATGGTGAGTAGCTATCTTATAGTCGCTTAAATCATATTTAATATGATTTGGAATTTCTGAAATCTTATTATATAAAATATCCACTACATGAAATATGTTTTCAGTTGGAAGCAAATCATCCTTTTCATATTTCAAATGGCTCAAGCCGTTTTCTTCAAACAACTGATTGATGTGATTTCTCAAATCATCCTTTTTATTCAATAGCTTGACGGACTTCTTATTGATTGCATAACATGTAGCGCACATCATTACAAGATTCGGCCTATTTATTTCTTTTGCTATTTTGAAATTACGAGCCCCTATGGCTGATGTGTCAACCTGGTCAAACACATCTGAATAATGGCCTAATCCCGTGCAGCAGGTTTGCTTTTCTGATATTGCATAGTCAATGCCCAGCTTGTCAAAGACAAATTTTGTAGATGACTCAATACCTGGATACTCTACGCTTACAAGACAGCTTCTAAAAAGCAATATATCCTTATCCGGAATAGATTTCATTTTTCTGCCTCCTGTGATGCCCTTATTTTTTCAATTTTTTCTTTAAAACCTGTAATTGTCAATATTTTGCTTACCTCATCAATGGTTTCCTTTGGTGGCATTAATGGAGGATCCAATTCCAATTCTTCACGTATTTCTCCCAAATTAGTTCTGAATTCCCACCATCCTGGAACATCCTTTTTAATGTCGTCAAAAAATATCTCAGGAATTGCACCTATGGCTGCAGTGAAATATGAATCCGCAAAGCCCATATATTCATATAACTTATCATAACCGATTTGTCTAGATATTGCAATTTGTTTTAGTATTTGATTTACCTCACATACGCTATTTCCAACGGGACATACGCTATGGCAGGTATAGCAATAAAAGCAATTCCAAATCAAATCATCCTGTAAAATTGATTCATCACCAGCCAAAACCCTTTCAATTATATCACGAGGATTATAATCAGAGTGGCGGGCTGCAGGACAGGTTGATGTGCACATTCCGCACTGTACACACTTTAAGACCCCTTCATCCTTGGAGTTTTTTACATCCATAATGATTTTTTCTGCAAAATCTACTGGTGAATCATCAATATTTTGCTTTGAAGTCATGAAAATACCTCACAATTTAAATTCGCCTGATTTAATCATTTTCTTTAATTTAAGTGATAGCTTGTTTGCTCTTAATCTGTCTGATTGTCTGCAAATAATAGGAATATTAACATCTTTTTCGTTAATTTTCAAATCTACACTGCCCGTATTCATGTCAAATGCATCATGACTGCAGAAGTTGGCGCACATTCCACATCCAAAGCAGCGACTTAAATCCAGGCGCTGGTTAGAAAATGCATTTGTAGGACAGACATTTTCAACTTCACATGAATCACAAACCGAACATTTTGCTCTGTCATATTGAGGCCTTAAGTCATATGTTCCCCATAGCTCATAATAATTGGTTTCAGCCAGCGGCAAATGACGACCTTTGATATCAGCTACAGGCAGAGTAACATCACTATCGCAAATAAGCAGATTATTGTAAATTTCTTCATTCAATACAGGAATCGGTATAGCTACTGTGTTAAATATTTCACCACCCTGACCTGTTTTAAACCCTCCAAAGTAGTATGAATCCATCTGTGTCAGGTCCCCTGAAAGCATGAGATTTGGCTTTTGAGGATTTGATCTGGTTCCATCTCCTAAAATGAACGCTTCAGCATCATTCAATAAAACTTTTTTACCTGTTTTAATGACATTGTGAGGCAAATCATTTTCCAAAGGATTCAAATCACCACATCCCGAAAACGTCAAGCCTGAAAGGTTTCCTTCAAGAGGAGTTGCGGCAAATATTGATGAAACCGCTTCAGAATTCGGATTGGTAAAAGCTGTGTAGTTTTTAAATGCCATACGTGAGCCTATAATTTGGGCTCTATTTATGTCACTTTTCGTAATAGTATTTTCAATTGTCTTTCCATCTACGCTTTCCACTCTCACGTCTACGGATTTTCCTTCCATTATATCTTTAAGTAAAAATCCTCCACCGTATCCTTCATCGTTTATTGAATGTGATGTTCCATGAAGTATTACATCAACTTCACCTAACCATTCATTAGGACAAGGCCCTGCATAAGCAGGAACTCCATTTAAATAAACTTTATCTGCTCTTATGAACTCTCCAGGTTCACTGACAATGAAGTTTAAAATGGCTGCGGTTCCACTCATGACTCCACATGTTCCGGTTGTAACTACATCTACCTCATCAAAGCTTGGAGCATTATCTTCTTTAATGAGTTTTTTAAACTCCTCTGCAGTATAAATGTTAGCTTCACCATCATCAATTCTTTTATTGATTTGGTTTATATCTCTCTTTTTCAATTCCATAACCTTCTGATTATTTTATTATTTTTTTGGCATGTAAAAATATAAACTAATTGATTTTTCCTACAGTATCTCCCCTCAGACCCTGTCTTAAAGTCTCAAGAGAAGTTATGTCATCGCTTGAAACATTACCTAAATTAACTGTATTTCCAAGTTTTAAAATAAAAAATACCTGCTGGTCCTTGTTAGGAGCTTCCCATAATATTTTATCTCCATCAAAATTATCTAAAATATAATCGATTTCATCTTCCTTGGCGTTTCCTGATGCATCAAATATTCCAATGTTTTTTCCGCCTTCCCTAGCCTCTACAATTATTAAAGATGAACCTGCATCAAGTTCAGATTGCATAAAACTGATTCTTTCATCCAATGTAAGTTCCTTATCAAGATTAGGATCCTTTTTACCAACTTCAGATAATACTATGAAACCTTCATCTTTAGCTTTTCTGATTGAATCAAGTTTATCCTCATGAGCTAAATTAATGGAACCGTCAGATATTTCAATAGCTGGAAAACCTAATTCATGAGCTCTTTTAAAGAATTCATCAAGTTTATCATTCATGAAAGCCAGTTCAAACAGTGTTCCTCCAGTATATGGAATTATATCATGACTTTTATACATTTCAACCTTGGCTTTGATAATGTCCTCATCATGAATGATGGAAGTTCCCCATCCAAATTTCAGATAATCAACATACTCGCCGGAAATATTCATCAAGCTTTCTGCAGTCTCAAGGCCTAAACCCTTATCCAAAACCATAGTTATTCCATTGCTTCTTGGTTTTTCTTCTCGCTTATTTAATAAAAAATCAAATGCTTTCAAATTATCACATTCTTTTTGGGTTATAAAAATAGATATTATATAATATATTATTAATAATTTTAGATATTATTAAAACGAAGTTGTATATAAATATAATATATATGTATTTTGAAGAGATTGACATTGACCAGACACATATCCATCTTACCAGTGATTTGGATGGTGCTGATTTAAAGCATTATATCTATAGGATAAGGCAGGATTTGAAAAGATACATCTCAATGAATCTGGATTTTTTGTTATCCATAGAACCATTAAAATATAAAAGTGATGGATTAAGTCCCATTGTTTTGAAGATGTATGAATCATCTGCAAAGGCTGATGTAGGCCCTATGGCATGTGTTGCAGGAACGATTTCTGAAATGAGTTTAAACTATTTAATAGATAAAGGATCAGATTATTCCATTGTAGAAAATGGTGGGGACATTGCTATTATCAACGACAAAACAGTACTGTGCGGAATATATTCTAATAATAAAATTTTAGGAAACAGCATCGCTTTTAAAATCAAACCAAGAAAGAAACCATTAGGAATATGTACATCATCAGGAAAGATTGGCCATTCAATAAGCTTTGGACAGTCAGACAGTGTTAGTGTGATATCAAAAAGTCCTTCTGTTGCTGACGGACTTGCAACCAGAATAGCTAATGAAGTTACAGGCGAAGACAGTGAAAGCAAGATTTCAAATGCCCTTGAAATAGCTGAAGAGTACAGGGAATTTTTCAATGGAGTGTTAATCATATCTGATGAAAATGTTGGAACAGTTGGAAAACTACCTAAAATTGTCGAAAGTCCGGAATTTAATGTCAAAATAAATCATGAAAAATAACTTTTCAAAAAAAGTTTAACATCAAGCATTAAATTAAAAAAAATAGAATTTGCATTAATCAATAATATTCATAACAGTAATGAAAACAAAAAAATGAAAAAATAAGTTACTTTTATGCTCATATTTAAATATGATTAAAAATAATATTAATAATATTCATAATTTTAGGAGATTGAAATCATAATTAATTCAAATAATATTTAGAATTAATTAACATATAGGTTAGGTTATTATGTATAAAGATGAAATGATACAATTACATCAATTTTTGGTTTATGTTTTAAAATATTTAGAAGAAGATAATCAAATTTCTAACGATTGCAGCGAATATATATCTCTAAAAATAAGTCCGCATCATATCCATAAAACTAAAGCTGAACATAAACATGCAATTTTTGTCCTTTGTAAAATTATATCTGAGGTAATTGCTGATAAAGACAATCATTCCATTCCAGATAATGTACGTAATTCTTTAGCAGATTTAGTTACCCGTTCAGAAAAAGAAATTAACATAGCTTAATTTTCTTTAACTACTCTTTTTTAATTAGCCACCAACATATTTTAATAATACCATCTAAAAATAATTAATCATGACTAACTTAATCAAAACACTTTGCCTTGTTGATGGTGAACATTACCTGCCAGTCACACAAGAAGCAATAGATACCTTAAACAATTTAGAGCATATTGACATAACCGCTGTTGTTTTTATTGGCGGAACTGAAAAATTAAGAGATGATAGTGAAGAGTCATACTCAGAAGTGTTAGGCGTCCCAGTTCAATTTGCTAAAGATAAGGATATACCTTATGACATTATCGTGGACATGATTAGAGAATATGACATTGATACGGTAATGGATTTAAGTGATGAGCCTATCCTGGATTATCCTAAAAGATTCAAAATAGCATGCAAAGTTTTGAATGAAGGAATTACATACCAAGGTCCGGACTTTAAATTTGAACCTCACAGTGAATATGACGTTATGAAAAAGCCATCCATCACAATTTTAGGAACCGGAAAACGTATTGGAAAAACAGCTGTTTCAGGTTTTGTCTCCAGATTAATCGATAAAAAAGGTTATGAACCATGTGTTATAGCTATGGGAAGAGGAGGTCCTGAAGAACCTGAAATCGTTCATGGAGAAGAGCTTGAAATTTCTGCAGAATTTTTACTAGAGCAATCACAGAAAGGAGTTCATGCTGCAAGCGATCATTGGGAAGATGCGTTGATGAGCAGAATATTGACAATAGGATGCAGACGCTGTGGTGGAGGTATGGCAGGTGAAGTCTTTTTAACAAATATGAAAAAAGGTGCAATACTAGCTAACAAAGTAGACTCCAAATTTGCAATATTTGAAGGAAGTGGAGCTGCTATACCACCAATTAAGACAAATAAAAAAATAGTGTTGATTGGAGCAAACCAACCTACAAGCAATTTAACAACATATTTTGGGCCATATAGAATTTCACTAGGTGATTTAATTATATTAACCATGTGTGAAGAGCCTATGGCAAGCAAAGAAAAAATAGCTGAAATTGAAAAATTCATCAGTGAAATAAATCCTGATGCGACCGTAATTTCTACAGTGTTTAGACCTAAACCGTTAGAAGACATTTCAGGTAAAAAAGTACTGTTTGCAACAACAGCTCCTGAAGAAGTAAAAGACAAATTAGTTGATTATTTAGAAGAAAAATATTCATGTGAAGTTGTTGGAACCACATCCCACTTATCCAACAGACCACTTTTAAAAGAAGATATGGAAAAGTATATGGATAAGGCTGATGTGATGTTAACCGAACTTAAAGCCGCTGCTGTAGATGTAGCAACAAAAGATGCAATCAATGCAGGTCTTGAAGTGGTATACTGTGATAACATTCCAATAGCCATAAGCGATAAGTATCCTGATTTAGGAGATAGTGTTATTGAATTGGTAAATAATGCTATTGATGATTTTAACTAATCATATACTTTTTTATTTTTTTAATCCATTTCTTTTAAATATTTTAAAATCTCTAATGATAATTCAGTATTTTTATATAATCTACCTTTATGGGCATCTTCGTTTAAACAAACAACCAAACCATTTTCTTTTAAATCAGCTAAAACATTTGATATATGATTTGTTCTAACACCTATTTTTTTTGCAATGTCTGATGGTATTTTTACACCATTGCCTATATATTTTATAACACTGAGCCTGTATGATGATGCCATCACATAACCTAATGAATGTAAAATTTCTTCCTCTTTCATAAACATTATTATAATATTTATAGTATATTAAATTTATTGTACAATTTTGAGTAATTTTAATTCATTGCACAGATATGTTCAATAATAATAATGCAAAATTAAAAAGAAAAATGGAATAATATATAAATAACATTTTAGGCACAATTAATATTAATGATAAAAATTACTGTCGGAATAGGAAAAAACAAAGACATTATCCAAGCATGCGAAATTTTTAAACAAGAAAAAGATGATGTTGAAATAGAACTGGCTGACAATGACAACGATTTGGTCAATGCAATATTAAATGAAAAAGTAGATGCAGTAATAAGAGGATCTTTGCCTGCATCAAGTGTCATGAAACAGCTTAATGCTAAATTCAGCGACATATCCAGAGCAACATATGTCAACGGCAACAATGTTGAATTTCTCCTGACTCCAGTCGGAATTGATGAGGGAACAACACTTGAGGACAAGCTGAAAATAGCCATACATTGTGGAGAATTTCTAAAAAAGCAATCCAAAAAGCCAAAAATTGCAGTTATGGCATCCGGTAGAAAGGGAGATTATGGAAGAAGTGAGGAAATATCCCAATCCATCGATGAAAGTGAAATGTTAACTGATTTGATTAGAAAGAATAGTGATTTTGAAGTGAAAAACCATTATATTCTGATTGAAAAAGCTATAAAAGATAAATGTAATGTTATAATAGCTCCTGATGGAATTATAGGGAACATAATATTTAGAACATTGGTTTTAGTAAATTCCTGGCCAAGCTGTGGAGCTGTTACCTTTGGTATAAACAGCATTTACATTGACACAAGCCGTGACCAAAATATAAATGGATATTTGAGAAGCTTGAAATTAGCATACAAATTAGCCAATATTTAAAAACAACAAATAACATATATTATATAATAACAACTTTCGGGTAATACAAATGGGAGAAAATATAATTTATAGACTATATGATTGGTACATATCAAGGGACTTGGATCCAAATAAAATGCCGAAACATGTAGCTATTATTATGGACGGTAACAGAAGGTTTGCCAAACTCCAAGGAAATATAGATGTCATTAAAGGTCATGAGCTTGGAGTAGATACTTTAGAAAATGTTTTGGACTGGAGCATTGAACTTGGAATTGAAATAATTACAGTATATGCATTTTCAACTGAAAACTTCAATAGACCACAAAATGAAGTTGAAGGATTGATGAGGCTTTTTGTAATTAACTTCAAAAGATTAGTAGACCATGAAAAAATCCATAAAAATGAAGTTAGGGTCAAAGTTGTCGGAAGAACTGAACTTCTTCCAGATGACGTGAAAGAAGCTATAGACGAAGCTGAAGAGGCTACAAAAAATTACAATAAAAGATTCTTAAACTTGGCTATCGGTTATGATGGAAGACTTGAAATTATCGATTCATTCAAAAAGATTATCAAAGACGTTCAGGAAGGAAAGATTACAGTCGATGATGTTGATGAGGAATTGGTTAGCAAAAACCTCTACACCGAAGGAATCGACGATCCGAATCTTATCATAAGAACCAGCGGTGAAGAACGCCTAAGCGGATTCCTGTTATGGCAATCATCATATTCAGAGCTGTACTTCTGTGAAACATTATGGCCTGAACTGAGAAAAGTTGATTTTTTAAGGGCTATAAGGTCATACCAGGCAAGAGAAAGAAGATTTGGAGTATAAGAAATGATAGATACACATTGCCATATTGACTTTGAAGAATATGATAAAGACCGCAGTGAAGTCATTGCCCGTGCAAAAGACAAATTGGATGCAGTAATAGTATCTGGAATAGGATATGAAAGTAATCAAGGAGTTTTGAATTTATGTTCAAAATATGAAGGATTTATCTATCCGTCTTTTGGCTATCACCCAGTATCTTCACAGAATTGTAGTGATGAAGAATTGAAACAGGCACACACCCATCTGATTGATAACATCAATAACATTGTTGCAATTGGAGAAGTGGGAATGGACTATTTTTACGTCAAGGATAAGGCATTACGTGAAAAACAGAAAGAAATCTTTTTGAGCTTTATTGAAATAGCTAACGATTATAAGGTTCCGTTGCTTATGCATGTAAGGGACTGTGAAAAAAAAGCGCTGAATATCGTGCTTGACTATGAGGATATTCCATATGTAATATTTCACTGCTACAGCGGAAGTTTAAAAACTGCCAGAAGAATAATGGAAAAGGACAATTACTTCATGAGCTTTTCTACAATGCTCTGCTACTCAAAAGCACATCAGGAATTAATCAAAAACATTTCTCTCGACCACATATTAACTGAAACTGACAGTCCTTATTTAGCCATGACAAAAGAAGAGAGAAATGAACCTGCAAATGTAGTCAAGGCAGTTAAAAAAATAGCTGAAATTCAAAATGAAGATATAGAAACTGTTGATAGCATTACTACCAACAATGCAAGAAAAGTTTTTAAAATTTAATAATGATATGTAAAATTCAAATTTATCAATATTTCATTATTATCTTCAACCGCTTCTATAACCAGTTCAAATTTATTAAAATCTTTTTTTATCAATTCAATTTTTTCATAATCCAAAATAGAATCATTTAAATATACAATAAATTGATTATCACTTAAAGTTACTTCTTTTCTAGAAAACAACTTGAAAGCATATGTGAACAGTTCTATTCTTGAAATCAAATCATATTTATCTCCATTGCCTTCAGTGATAAAGTCAATAATGTCATTCTGCAGGATTTCACCTTCACTTCCTGTATCCACCTTAAGTGATTCCATTTCCTTAAGCTCTTTCATCAATGTTTTCTTTTCTTCTTCAGAATACATAAATTCACTCCACTGGAAGCAAGTCTTTTTGTTTAAAAACCTCTTTTGCTGCCATTATACCATTAATAGCCTTTGGAAAACCTGCATAAGCAGACATCTGCATTATAATTTCAACAATTTCACGGGGAGTATTTCCAACAGCCAAAGCAGCATTGATATGGTCCTTAAGCTGAGGAATTGTTCCAATAGCGGTCAATGCAGCTACAGTACATAACTCCCGAGTTTTCAAATCAACTTCTTTTCTTGTATAAATTTCTGAGTATGGAAATTCAACAATGAAACGTCCTAAATCAGGAGCGATATCCTCAAGCTCTTTAAATATGTCTTCAATAGTTTCCTCATTTGTGATTTTTAATATGTTCATGCCTTTTTCAAATCTGTCTTCCATATTTTACACCTACTAAATTATATATTCTAAATCCATTTAACATTTGCTGTTGTGAAAATATAATGCTTTGAAAAAACCGGATTGAAAAGTTTGTTTGTTGAACCGGCAGTCTCAAAAGTCAGAGCTAGGGATTTTCTCAAATTATAATTTATCCGGTCACCTATAGAATCAAGTTCTTTTTTATCCAACTCCTTTGATGAATGGGCATAAACCATGAATTGAATTTTCTGCTTGTCAAAGTTTGGGTCATGACCCATATCAGTATAGCTGATATTTACTATTTCAACCGAAGATGGAATTAAAATTTCATAGTCCTTTTTGGAATAGTCGTTGAATGTATCCGACGGGTAGATTGCACTAGATGCATAAAGGCTTCCTTCATTCACTCCACTTCTTGCTGCCGCCATTGCCATTGTCAGTTCATTTTGGGATGCTATAAAAGATATAGAAATCATCAAAATAACAATCAATGAACCTAACAGCAGCAAATATTCTGCACTTATCTGTCCTCTACTTTCAAGAATCATTTTATCAAAATTTTCCCCTCATGTGTTTTTTCTATTAGATATATACGGCCAGGATACATTTTATAGGTTGAATATGGTTCAATAAAAGGAACCGCCATTTCACCTTTTTTATCATCATATTCTATAGTCAATTTATTCTTTTCCAATATCAGCACATAATTTTTATTGGTTTTGGGTAATTTTATATATTTTGAATAAAATTCACCATTGGAATCAACCTGATTGAGTGTATTTGCTACATCATCCAGAATCAGCCTGTGGTTAAACTCAGATTCAATATTTAAACTGGAATTGATAGTATTTTGAGAATAAACAATCAATCCAGTAGCCACTATTAATATGATAAATAATGAAAATAAAAATTCTACAGATATGAAACCTTGATTGTCCATAATTTTAAGTTATCTTTAAAATTAATAAAATTTACTCATTTTTAAAGGCAATAATGTCTTTAATGAGTAAAATTATCCCAGACAATAAATATATACTAGATTAAATAAAACAATATTTATGACAGTTAAAGTTATTTTTATTGGAGCAGGCCCCGGGGACCCTGATCTGATTACAGTTAAAGGAAGAAAAGTTATTGAAAAAGCGGATGTTATTATCTATGCAGGTTCCCTTGTTAACAAAGATGTATTGGCTCCAAGAAAAGAAAATTGCGATGTTCACAATAGTGCTTATTTGAATCTTGAAGAAACCATTGACATTATGGCAAAGGCAATTGAAGAAGACAAGCTTGTTGCACGTGTCCATACAGGAGATCCTGCAATATATGGAGCTATTGGAGAACAGATTCGTGAATTGAAGAAACTTAACATTGAATATGAAATAATTCCTGGAGTGAGCTCT
>Ga0256404_1004564_pt1 | contig 25970 bp, 28 predicted proteins | sample RumenRJG_01DNA_FD_185990 | JGI IMG/M metagenome (GOLD analysis project Ga0256404, IMG submission 185990) | Bovine rumen microbial communities from Lethbridge, Alberta, Canada - RJG_01 | ecosystem: Host-associated > Mammals > Digestive system > Stomach > Rumen | place: Canada: Alberta | collected...
GGAACGTGTAAGGGAATCCATAACCAATTTTATCGAAGGCAGGCTTCACCTGAAGGTCAACAAGGAAAAGACTGTAGTCTCCTATGTCCGTGGGGTAAAGTACCTCGGTTACTCATTCTACATCAATAAGGGCAAGTGCCTTTTGACGGTACACCCCAAGACCAAAGCCAAGATGCGTCGCCGCTTGAAAGAGCTGACGGGTCGCAGCAATGGCATGGGCTATGCCAAGCGGAAAAAGGAACTTCGCCTCTACATAAAGGGCTGGGTGAACTACTATCACCTTGCCACTATGAAGAGACTGACCGAGGAAACCGACGAGTGGTTACGGAGACGCTTGCGTATGTGTATATGGAAGTCATGGAAGCTTCCCAAGACCCGAGCCAAGAACCTCATTAAATGCGGAATAAACAAGTATAACGCACGTCGATGGGGATGTGTTAAGGGTTATTGGAGAGTAGCAGGGTCGCCGATTATGCACATGGCTGCATCTAACGTGAACTTGCGCAAGGCTGGTTATACGTTCTTATATGACGAGTATGTCAAGTGGCTACCCTAACGAGGAACCGCCGTATGCGGAACCGCACGTACGGTGGTGTGAGAGGTCGGTAAACACGAAAGTAGGAGATAAGCACCTATGATTAGTGTTTACCTGCTACTCGATTTTAATTATGGGACGGCCTAAATTGAATGGTTACCATTTAACATACTTTATTGATAACGAAATTAAAGAGGTCTTCGTGTTGGCCTTTCGGTCCTCCAGGTCAACAAGAAGGCCTTTTTAGTTTAATTTCTGTATCTGTTTTCATATTAGTCGCAGTTCCAAGTTAAGCTAGGATCCCCATCAAATGCCTCGTCAATGGTGTTATCATCATAGCCGTTATATCCGCCATACTTGCTATATCCATTGTCATCATCATAATTATTATCGTAATAATCATCAAAGTAAGATGTCTTTTCTTCTGGTATATAATCGCTCAAAAGCACCGTTGGTTTTTGAAAAGAGGTATCATTCTCATGAACTATAGACATGCTATCTGTTGATGGAATAACCAACTCTTCATTATTCACGCACTCTTTGACTATGTTACCACTATCATCAATTATGCCCCATTTACCTCCGATGATTTTAAAAAGGTCGTATTGTCCCCCTAAACATATTGATGCATATTTGCCCTTAAAATCAGATATATAAGAAAACTTGAGAGGCAAAAGTTCCTTTCCATATTTATCCAAAAGACCAATTCTGTCATCATTACAAACTTGGATCAATCCATTTTCTAACAAAATGATTTCATCATATTTTTTAGGAGGTATTATTATTCCATCAAAGCCCAATACACCTATCGTTCCAATCCATACTTTTTTTTCTTCGTTATAAGCCCAATCAGTGCTATACAAGCATCTTCCATACTTATCAAGCTCCCACATTTTAGCAATTTTTAGAGAATCAAACATGGTAATTTTTTTTGAAAGAAGATTCGCAATTCCATATATCTTGCCTTTCCGTAATTTAGCGAATGAATGCTCATACAAAAATATTCTATCATACTCTGGGGAGACCAATGTGTTACCATCTATATCGATAACCCCCGCTTGACAAAGTTTAGTCTTATTTTTTACTACTTTTATTTCTTTATAAGCTTTTGCATATTTTCCAATAAACTTACTAACATATAAATACTGTTTATCATTTAATATAGTGCCGGATAAATCACATAAAGCCGCACGTTGATTTACCTGAAACTCTTTTCCGGATCCTTTAAATTTGTCATTTGAAATTCCTTTTTCATATTTATTTTTGTTCCAGCTCTTAGCAATTTGTAAATTCCAAACAACACGAATTCTATTTTTTGCTATATGATTGATTATATAAAAAATAACAGGCAAAATACATTTACCATTTGTACTATAAAGTCCATAGCAATCACCTTCTCTGCAAAGGATTGTTCTGTCAGAAAGTAATTTAATACTTTTATAAATGACTGGAACAACCTCCTCGCCGCGAACATTTACAACTCCTATATAATCACTTGAAGTTGAACTGTCAAAAGATCGTACAATAGAAACGCCATACTTAAAGTTAGTTCCCCAATAATAGATATTTGGGAGTAATATATGCTCTTTACCGTTCTCTACCTCTATGTTGCCATTTGAATTCATTTTTAACTTTTCGTCTTTTCCTTCAATTGAAATATCTACAAAGGCATCCTTAAATACCAGCTTATTTTTGTATATAGGAGGTGCAATAATCTTCCCCATTCTATTGGAGATTCCCCATCCTTTTTCCCCTCTTATAGAAAAATTGCCATCCTCTAAAAGTTTTATTTCATTCAAGGAATGTTCAAAGAGCTTTTTGCCTTGAAGATTCACAACATTATAACTCGCGTATCCACCATCATAACTTGTATATATAAACCCTTGTACTAGAAAGTAGCCGTTTCCAATCAATGAAATATCATCGCAGCTATCATTGCTATAGATGATTTTTCCTCTTTTGTCTATAATTCCTATATTGGAACAACAATGTCCTTGGTTATTCTCGAATATCACTTTTAAAAAGCCATTGTCAAGAATCTCGATTTTGGAAAAACCGCCATATTTGTTATATGGAAATATTTCATTTCCATTGAAATCTATTAGGCTGCAATACCTATAATGATTGTTCGATGTCCCTCTAACCATAATAAATCGATTGTCTAACTTCTTGCATTCTTTGCTTTGCAAGTCAATTGCAACCTTAAGGCTGGGCGTCAAAATCTGATATGAAGTACCATTCTTAACATAGTAATACCCATTGTCCCACAATTCGATACTGTCATACTCTAAAGGAAGAACAACCTCACCGGTAGTGTCTATAAGACCAAACTTAATATTGTTAACCCTCCATCTGTCATCTGGAAAAAATATATGATAATTTTCGTCGGATTTTCCAACAAGAGCAAAAGAGCCATCAAGAGAATCTATAAAAAAATATTGAGGTTCCACGACAACATCATTTAACATATTTATCATTCCCCATCTTCCGTCTTTTATTACGATTATAAGACCATTAACAGACGGATAAGCAAGATCATATTTTGCAGGAACAACAAATGTTTGTTTTGCATTGAGCGTTAGAAGTTGTTCTCCTCTAAGATTATACTTATTGGTAAATTTTATATTCCTTTCTTGAGAAAACGAACTTTGGTATTCAATATTAAGTATATGACACATGAATAGGCCTTCATTTAACTCTATTCTATCATAAATAAGTGGAATTATCTTAACGCCTTTATCATCATAAACTCCTTGCTTGTTATTTATTGTAGCTATAATAAATACTTGTGTTCCGCATTTTACTGACTCGATGTTCTTACATTGAACCTGAATTATCAAAATACCATCTTCGTTGTATAAGCCATAATGAGCCTCCGTATAACCTCCATGCTGAATAGAAGCTTCCACTTTAATAAAAGCATCAGTTTCGCGACAAATAGATTCATATTTCGGATCAATGATAATATTTCCGCAAGAATCGACTACACCCCATTGACCATCTTTCTTAAATTTGAATCTTTTAGCCGACAAGGGTTCTATGTATTCATAATTGCATGAAAGTATCGGCTCAAGTTCAGTATTTATAATACCATATCTATTATTCTGCGAGACTGGTGCAAAACCATACTTAAAATCACCTGAAAAATCATATATTTCAGGAATCAATATATACTTTCCTTCTTCCTCATTAAAGGCTACTATTTGGTAAGATCTGTTTATGTGGCCCTTGTGCCCATTTTTAATAACCAGAGCTATACCATCTTCTGAAAAATTATCACACCAATTTGCTATTTTTGTAGGAACCGAAACCGTTTCTCCATTTTCTCCCTGTGTTAAATAAAAGCCATCAATAGACACCATATTAGACTTCGTCTCGTTTCTGTACAAAAGATTCGTAATAAAACATCTCTTTTGTTCAGAATAGGTAATCTTATCATATTTCGGATCCAAAATATAGCACCCCTTAAAATTTACGACTCCATATTTTAACGTAGAATATTTTTGGGATGCTTCGTTAAAGATTTCTTTCCCAATAATGAATGCATCAATGTCATTTGAAGATATGATTGTACAATAATCTGCTGATGTTATTTTCTTGCCATTCAAATCAACAATGCCAAATTTTATATTAACATAATGACTATTGATAGACGGCATATACAACTTGTTATATTTATTATACTCCGTAATCGTATATGTCTCATCATCAGTGAAAGCTAAGTATTTGTTGTTTATGGGGATTAAACATTTAAAAACGAATGGAACTTTAGTACTGTTTTCTGCGTCCACAACTCCAAACACAAGAGTTTCGCTATCATTAGAAGGCTTTGCAACAATAAAAAGATCGTCTGTAAATGGAATAATTTCGTAATATTGTGGAGGAAACACAATATTCCCGTATAAATCAGACAAACCTTTATCATGTTGCTCATTCTCGATGATTTCAAGGCTCTTTGAAAAGTACGAATGAGTGTAATTTAAATATTCATGACATATCTGTCTTTTGGGCATATTTTCCCATCTATAATCCCATGATGAAGATCCATATTTAACTCTCTTTCTAATTAGATATAGATTTCCACTTAAATCGCATGAGTATTCTAAGCCATTTAGAATAAACTTAACATTGCATCTATCGCTTGCACTAATTTCAATGTTAGAAGGGATTCTAAGCAATAATTCAGAGGGTGATTTATAAAGACAAGTTTCGTTACCCTTGTGAGTAACAAAGAAATTCTCATTTATATTTACAACATAGTCAATTGTCATTTCAGAAATGACATTTCCGACAGTTGAATCAATAAATAATTTAGTTCCCACTTTTGAATCTGCTACAAAGCAGCCACAATCAAGCCTTTGGAGGCATTGATATATCGTAGGAATAATTAATTCCATTTTACTATTTATAACTCCTATATTTTCTGACCCATCATTACTTTGAACAATCATTGAAGCATCACTATCTTTTCCTAATATCGAATAACATATTTTTGCTTCATCATCAATAATGATACCCCCTTCATCCTTAGCTAGTATAGCGTAGCCATTGAAAAAATTAACAAACGACGAATAAACACAATCATGAATGACTTCAAATCTAGTATTTATTACACCATAGTAGCCATCCTTTACTACAATACAAATATGTCCCTTGAAGTCACTTCCCCATTCATATTCATCGGGTAGAAATACTTCTTTGTCACCTTGTTTAACAGCAATTTGACCGGACATATTTATGAGTCGTTCCAAATCTTCAGGATCTCCATCAATCGTAATAGGGAATTTCGCTTTTGCGTATCCATTTTTAAACTCAGTAAGTTCTTTATATATAGGCTTCACAATTTCTTTATTCCCAACCATAATAGCACCAAACTTTCCTTTTTTAGTTACAATGGCTATTCCTTGTTTGAATTCAGATACGGAATCATACACATTACCATTATTTGTATGTGAAAACATTTTTCCAATTTTTTCCCTGTCGAAACTTTCAAGTGGATTATTTTTCTTAAGGTTTGTCATAAGCTCGTATATAATTGGTTTGAAATTATTTTTGTATCTTTCTTGGTATAATCATTTATATGATAGCAGAATAAATGGGACGGAACAATGTTGCAACACTTCTCTTTCCTTGCTCATAAGAATATCAAGATTCACATTATGGAAAGCGTCTATAGTGATTTTATTTTCTAAGTTGACTCCGTAGAGCATATTGCATAGAGTATCACGGATTAACTTCAGTATCTCGCCTAAGCAAGAGTGTTCTTGTAATTCAAATCTCCGAAAAGGTTCAGATTTCACTAAGAAGTTCACAACCTCCTCAAGATTCAAAGAAAGTATGTTGTTTACAGCATTTGCCATAGCGTTAGAAAATATTTTTTTTGATGCTATTCTAATATAGTATTATTCCAACTACAAAAATAGTACTAAATATAGTAAAAACCATACAATAACACCAAAATTTGCGTGATTTGTGTAAAATTAACAAAAAGTTCAACCAGCCCTTACTTGTCTATGTCATCGAAAGCACTATAGCCTTTGCTGTCAACGTCAATGACGGCAATCACATCTTCACCCTTGAACACGGGAACTACTATCTCAGACCGAGATTTCGAAGAGCAAGCAATATGCCCGGGGAACTGGAGTACATTAGGAACAACGACTGTCTGCTTATCCTCCCATGCCTTGCCGCACACGCCACGTCCCTTCTTGATAGTGTAGCAAGCAACCTCGCCTTGGAAAGGCCCCAGTTCCAACGCATCACCCTTGACGATATAGAAGCCGCACCAAAAATAATAGAGAAATGACGAGTGCAGTAGTGCCGACACATTGGCCAGCGCTCCCACACGATTGTCAACGTCCTTAATCAGAGATACTATTTGTGGAACGAGTTGCTCATAGATTTGGGCTTTCTCCATCTTGAGCACCTGCTTCTTTGTCAACTTCTCTTCTTGCGTCTGACGTTGGCAGTCCTTGCAGATATGCAGGCAGCGACCCTTGCCACTGAACTTCTCATTTGATTTGAACTGTCCGCAGACCTTGCAGTACCATCCATGTTTGCTTTTCTTCTTCATAGCCGTCGTTTCAATCAGAGAGTTGCGGGTACTTCTCCAAGAGCTTGTTCATCAGTACATCGAGATTGTCGCCCAAGTCACGGGAATAGTCAACAGGTACAAACACCTCGTGCGCCGGCATCTTCACTCCCAACATGTTCAACGCCTCATGATAGACGACAGGGAGATGGATGTCGCCGAAAGCAAATGTAAATTTGCCGCCGCGATCAGTATAATCGCTTATTTCTTGTTTGAACGTAGTCTTGTCCATTGTCTTTTTCAGATGTTTGGTACAAAGGTACAACTGTTTTGTGAAATCTCAATAGAAATTTGCGTCTTCTGAGCGGCAAAGTAATGGTGGTCAAGCAAAGAAAGAGAAAACAGTTAAGCGTAAAAAGTAATATTGGCAGTAAAATGTAAATATTTTAAGCATTACTGACAACGATGGCACGATTTGTCATCTTTGGTCTTTGGGCACGCATGTTGCAGTGAAGGTTAGTGAAGCTCGGAGGTCGGACGAGGGCAACGAAAGAAGCCTGAGGACAACGGAAGAGCTCCAAAGATAATAAAGAATTAATTGTTAATTAGGAGGTTTTGACTTATGTTGTATCCAGTATTAAGAGACATGAACAATTGGTTGGATAATGACTTTGATGATATGTTTAACACGAGTTGGATGCCGCGCATGAACGTCACAGCACCTGCTATCAATGTCAAGGAAAACGACAAGGCTTACGAAGTTGAGCTCGCAGCCCCTGGCACCACTAAGGATGACTTCAAGGTGAACGTCAACAAGGACGGTTGCCTGACCATCAAGATGGAGCACAAGGACGAGCATAAGGATGAGAATAAGAAGGAGCACTATCTGCGCCGCGAGTTCTCATACAGCAATTACGAGCAGGCTCTGACGCTGCCTGACGATGTGGAGAAAGACAAGATTGAGGCTAAAGTTGATAACGGTGTGCTTCACATCACGCTTCCTCGCACGGCCAAGGCTGAGAAAGAGACAAAGAAGATTGAAGTCGCTTAACCGGCTTCGTCCACTGCTCAGTGGAACTGGGACTGCCCTTCGGGTCAGCCCCTTTTTTATTTCTGATTTTACATCAACCCATTTGGGTAACATAAGCAAAATCCTATTTGTATCGAGCCGGTATCGCCAACTTATAAACTGATGATACCGGCTTTTGCGTTAACTCTCATTTGGGGAAAGAGGTATTCAACAAAAGTTGATTACCAGTCACTATCAGACTTGGCTTTCTTAATACCATTGGCAAATTCGGCTATAAAGGCATTAGTTTCGTTCTCTGCCATCTGCTTCCCTTTTTTGAAGATGCATTTGCCAGATTTCTCCCCGAACACAGCATCCTTACCCATAAAGTTGGAGCCGATGAGAGAAATAATCTTTCCATCACTCTGTCCTCCTCTTTGCACAATGTTCTTGAAGAAAGGAATGACTCTTATTTTGCCATCCTTGAATTCAAATGTGTATTTATAGCACACATCATACTTAGCCCATGACCATCCACCACTCACGGAGAAGCTGTCACCTTCATAGTCAACTATGATGTGATCATCCTCTGTGCAACTGAGAACTTTCTGAGGATTATTGAAAACGCCCTCAAGATAACTCTTGGCAAACCGATAGAGGTCATGTTTGCTGATACTGTCAAAGTACAACACCTCATAGTTCTTACTTGCATCATTCTCCAACACAAAATTGTTAGGAGTCAGCACAAACTGTGCATTCAGGTTCAGGGTAGCAACAAGTGCCATCAACGCTAAAATGATCTTTTTCATACGCAACAAAATTAAAAGTTAAACTTATGAGTACCTCTGAAAAAATCCAATTTCCCTGAGGCTGCCTTGTCTCACGACAAAGTCAACTAAAAACGCAATTATGGAAAAGTACGATATTCGATGTAAAGGGGGACGAAATCAGTCCTCCCCCTTGAATTGTGAATAGCTAATTCTTCGGCTTTAGCAGAACTCTCCAATACTCAAAGCTTTCCTTGTATTCTCCTATTAATAAGGCACAGAGATACCATACATGGAAGTGTATGGGCAACCATGTAAGCAGTAGGATGATAAGAGTAGCGAAGAATAAGGGGAATCCCGTCACTTTCGTCTCATCTTCTGGCTTTCCTAAATTTACCCACCACTGATAAAGTTTTTTTAATCTGTTCATCTTTCTATTATTTAAAAAGTTCAATAGCAATTCTGCTACAATCCAATGCAACAGAATTGAGATGATGGACAATTAGTAGCACCAGTAAGGTATTCCATTGGTAAGGTAGTACTGTATATACTGATTAACCTCACCATAGAACTCGGTCGTAGCTTCACTGGGAACATCTTTAGTGATTTGTTCCCATTCCTCTTTGGTAGCCTGGGGCCATTTGGAATAATCTCTAAAGTGTACGCCTTGCTTTAAAAGTTCTGGTGCTACCTTGAGAAAGAATTTGATAATCACCTTCTGCTTGGCTGTTGGCTGGTAGAACTTCATTGGGTCAAATTCGCCACTACCAAAGATAGCCGTTCTGACATTCTCTTCAGTCCTACCTGTTGCGATGGCAAGAAGGGGTATCATGCCATTCAGAGTGTCAGCGTTATAACCGTGGTACTCGCAAAGATGCTCAAACACATCTTTTGGCGACATTCTCTGGACGCGTTCCGGAGAAATGTACATTTTCTCCTCGCATTCCTCCTCCGTTAAATCCTCATGGAAGTCAGGGCGATGCCATTCATGGTATATTTCCGTAACTTCTTCAACGGCTTCTTTTGAAAGAATTCTGTTCTGCATAATTTCAGTCTTCGTCATAGTTTTCGTATTTTTAATGTTTCTGCCAATATTGGCATTGTAGATGTACTAAGAGCTAACTTAGTAGATCCTGACAGAAGACTTATTTGAGACGGTACCGATGTCATTAAGTTTTCTGCTGCAAAGTTAGTGCGTTTGTGTATATCATCCAAATTTTTAAGCAAATATTATCTGATTTTATGTAATCTTTTCGGAAAGGTTTACAAAAACATACAAATAAAACGTTTTGGCGATATATTGCAAAACTATAAAATCATATATCAGCTTATAATACAGCATTTTATGTTTGTTTTTGAGTATGGTTTTCAACATTAATTCACACCTCATTTCTAAGTCCAAAATAGTGTAGTATTGTTTATGTTTTTCTTATTCATTTTAGTCCTTAAATTGACCATGTTTTCTTGTCTTTATTCGCCCCTATTTTCGCATGTTTTTTTGAAGGAGAAAACTGCAAGGTTTTCCTCTTACAAATTCACATCCAAATCGAGGGAGCATTTTGCATACAATTTCATTGTTCAAATTGACAATGGGATTGGGAGTCAAATCATATTCTAAAAATAGGCTCTAAAAACCTTAATTATGTAGAATTGACTCAATGAGCACTGTTATAGTGGACAGATAAGGCTGTATATATAATGTATAAAGCGTAATTTCAACAAATCCAATAATTTTCTCTTAATAAGCATCAATAATTAGAAAAGATTTAGTAACTTTGGGACATAAAATCATCACGAGATGGAAACATCCACTAAACCAGTACAAAATCGCATCAAGGCTGAGCTTGCAGAGCAACAAAAGACCAATCACTGGTTAGCCCAGCAGTTAGGCAAAGGCGACAATACGATATCAAGATGGTGTTCCAACAAGATACAACCATCTTTGGAGCAACTTGGAAGAGTCGCTCAAGTACTTAATGTGGATATACGGGACTTGCTTCGTCCTACAAAGTAGAATTGTTCAATGTCTAAGCATAGCGACATAATGATATACAATAAACAAGATGCGCAAAACCATTTTGTTTTTATTCGCAATCGAAGAGACATAAGTAGCGAATATAAAACAGATCTATTATCAAACATCGTAAATAGAATAAAGAGACCTTTAGTAAGGTGTAAGAACGATGATGATAGGTCTTTAGCTCTTATCTCATTTTTTAAGGATAACTGCTTTTACTATAATGCGACAGCAGCCCTTGGAAAGTCCTTTAATGTACAGGCATTGCGGATTCAGACAAAGTTGTCAGAGAAGTATGGTACTAATCCCACTCACCCCAATGGGCTTTATTGCATATTGCCTATGCTCGTTGATGCCGGGTTCATTGAGAGACAAAAAGTAGGAGTATATATAAGATGTGCCAGCTATCTCCATCAAAAGAAATAGATGTCGAACTATACCGCAAGTCTTTTCTGTTAAACAATCCTCTGCTTAATGAGCATTATCCGATAGAGAACAACTTTTATTTTGAATTCATTGAAAGATAATAGTTAACATTGATCCAATAACATATGATTAGAGAAATATTACTTAAACTGTTGGGCGCAGTGGATAAGAAGCAAGCCGAAGAAAAGCTTACCTCTCAGGTGTCTCTTGTGTCTGAAAAGGACGAGGAGATTTGCAAACTTCAATCTTCAAACGAAGAACTTCAATTGGCAAAAAATTCCACGGCTCAGAAGTTTGAGGAAAAATTATCTATATCAAAGAAGAAGTTAGATGAAGCTCAGAATTTAGCAGAAAAATTAGAGACGGAGAAGATTACCATTGAGAACGATTTTAAAGCTCATCTACAAGAACTTGTTAATGAGCTAAATAAGGCTAATGAAACTATCAAAAACCAAAAAGGAAAGATTGATCAAGCATGTTCTGACTTGGAGAGGGCAAGAGAGGAAAATAAAGCTTTGCTAAATTCCCAAAAGTCTATGAGACGTACAATAGAAGAAAAGAAGTCCGAACCAAAAGTGGAGACGGAAGATGAAAATGCAGAGTTAAAATATACTCAGGGGAAGTTACAACAACTCATCAGAGAGTTAAGTGAAACGAGGAAAGAATTAAAGGATGTCAAGGAGAAACTAAAGCAGATTGAACAAACAAAAGAACAGCAGAAACTCGTAGAAGATAACAAGCAACAAATAACAAATCAAAAGGCTGCTTCTGTTGAAAGTAAGCCCTCTAATGCTATAATTGGAAGAGGTGGTCAAAAGAAAGAAGATGACAAGAAATTTTCAAAAAAAATACCAGATTTGAAAATTTCCCCAGCTACATCTGTTTCTTCAAAGGACTTGCCATCTCCTGAAACGATTTACAGACCTACGATTAGATATATAAAAGCTGTAATTGATTTGGAGAGGAACGATGAGTTCATTAAGGCAGATGAGTTTTTTAGTCGAGGTGATGAAGAAATTTCTAAAGTCAGCAGACACCTTGAAATGTGTGCTCAACTTCGAAAGGCAAGTATGATTTGTGCATGCTGTTACACACCTGTTAAAATATCGAAGCGTACGACATCAAAAGGAGAAGGACTCTTCTTTACCCATTGTAATCATCAGGTTAACTGCCAGTGGAGACCTGTCCATGCCAATGGAGACCCCTCGTTTTCTGAAGTGTCATACACACCGTTGAATATGGCTCAACAGGCAAAAGTAAATGCATTCAATAAAGATAGGGAAATTATTTCTAATGCTTTAACCTCAGACACCTCAAAGAGTTTAGGGATAAATGCTGAAATAGATGTATTTCCTGTTAATAACATCCCCCATGTTAGCAAAAGAAAGACAGATTTCTTTTGTACATTGAATAATGAAGTAAAATTAGCAATAAATCTTCAAACAAGTGCCGATTATAACTCAGATATAGTTAGTAAAGATATTTTCTACAAGTTGAACGGCTACTTCATCTTATGGGTTTTCGGTGTTGGAGAAGAAAATTATGATTATTTGAATTGGTTAGTTTACAAAAATACGTTGTATGCCAACAAGCGTAACGTATTCATTTTCGACAAAGAGGCTCGTGAAGTTACGAAAAAAAACAGCACTCTTGTTCTAAAATGCAATTATCTTGACCCCGATGAGAAATGGCATTATCGTCAGGACACAACAGGAAACAATGGTGTACTTATTAACTTAGGTGACTTACATTATGACGATATGGAAACCTATAGGCCATATTATCATAACGCAAACATTGAATTCTTTCAGGCTTATCCTCTTGAAGAACCTCTTGCAAAAAACAAGCAGGAGAGTAGAGAGCAGTTGCAAATGGACGTAGAAAACAATTGGAATGTTGAACAAGAATACGTTTCTAAAGAATGTGAAGAAGCAGAAGACCAACCAAAAGGCAAAACTGATTATGTCCCTGCAATATCCCAAATTTCGAATTCTACAGACATTGAAGAAGATGAAGCTCGAGTTAATGAGCCTAATAATGAAAAAGATAGAGAGACTTCGAAACGTGGAAAAGATACGCAACCGTCAATTGAACCTAAAACAGTATATGACGAGCTTGTAGAATTGAAAGACGGCTTCGCGAAGTTCAAGCAAAATGGGAAATGGGGCATTCTAAAAGACGGCGTAGTTATCATAGATCCATATTATGACGAAATAGGCTCGTTCCGTAACAGATTTATCGGCATCTACGATGGTATGATCAGCAAGATTGTTCATCCGGATTATGGAGATAAGACAGAGGAACTTGAATATCATTATCGTACAACCATAAAGGTAAAATATGTCGATCAGAATGATAAGAATCGGGTCTTTGAGATTCGAGGTGATAGAGACTCTGCCTTCGGATTTATCTCAAAAAAAAGTAATAGCTCAATACCTGGATTGCTTAAAATAGGCGAAGAATATTCTCTTAGCATATTGAGCATATCATATAGAAATAATAATACATGCGATTTGGATTTAGGCGTAATAAGCTTAAGACTCCAAAACAGGCCGTATGCACATACAGATAAGGATTCAGATTTTGAAAAAGGTAAATGCTATGAAGGCACAATACAAAGTAAAAAGAAAAACAAGTTTTATGCTTTAATGGACAATGGTAAAGAAACATACTTTACTAAAAGCGATATTGGCAATAAATCGGGAAGCATGCATATAGGAGTTCACATCAAATTAAGAAAGATAGGCTTTGACAAAGAAATAGAGAAGACTATTTGGGAAATGGGAGCTCTTAACGAAACTGAGCATCTAATTAATAGCATTTCAACAAATACAGAAAAGAGACAAAAATTCTTACAAATTAGTCAAGGGGATGTTTTAGGACATTCCTTTGATTTCATGGTGGAAGGAACTGATAACGAAGGAAGATATAAGTTGATTTCAGTGGAATATGGCTTCACTGCGTATTTAAATAAAAAAGATGCCAAGGACATCTACTTTAATAACAATAGACTAAGTGCAAAAATAATATCAGAAGACAAGTCAGGGGATGGATTTATGGTCATCGAGGAATAGAATATTTTTAGAAGGACTATAAATATAAGCGGACTATGACATTCAACGAATTAGCTTGAAAGCGCTTCTCCGTGCGCAAGTAAACGGGCGAGCCGGTCAGCAGAAAATTTGAGTTGAGAGGATGGAAAAATTGGATACAGAATACATTAGTTATGGAAGCAACAGAACAATTATTACGGCATACAAATATCAGAGGCTTGGACTTGATTGTTTCATCGTGCAAAGATGAGGATGAAAGTTTACATGTAGCTTATGACTTTACAAAGAAGCTGTTTGTAGGAATATGCAAACGGTGTGAGTCTTATGATAATGGTAAATATAATGTGGTTGATTTCCCTTTTGCCTATAGAGAACGACAGTTGGATTCCGTTGTTCTTCCTCAGATGGCTCTGATGACAAAAGGGCTGGTTATCACTGAATATCCTGTAGATCGACGTAGTAAAGGAAAGCGTGTTGGGGATTATGACTCTTCAGGTCGAATAGACTATTGGTGCATTTATAAAGATTATAGCTTCGCAATCGAGATGAAACATAGTTATGATGCATTTATGACTCCTTCAACTAAAGATGCACGACTGATTCAGAGGTGGCAGGAAATGAATGTGAATCAACTTAGTGATATACGTGAGAATATCCGCGAATGGGGAGAATCTACTAAAGGTGTTATTAGACTTGGATTACATTTTGTAACTCCTTACAAGGAAATTCGTGAAAGTCCCTCTGGTGACGATTATGATGAATTCAAAGTTAATCAGAAACGTATACTTTCACGTTTATGTAAAGATGTAAGTCGCAAGATGCCATCCAAAACGACACCAGATTTTGCTGCTAGTTGGGTAATGAATAAAAGGATGGTAATTGATTTTGATTGTGGGGAGATAATACCAGGGCTAATGCTTTTAGCTAAATTCTTCCCCGCGTTGAAACATGAAGGGTGTACAATAAAATAGTAGAAAACATAGAAACATTAGAACATGAAGAAAACAATATTGTTTATTCTTGCATCTTTCATCATTATCTTAATGTCAGGCTGCAAAGAGAATTATTCTAACGGCGAGAAAGTCGGAAACCTAATTGAGTTTACCAAGAAAGGAGTCATTTGGGATAGTTGGGAAGGACGGCTGAACCTTACCCAGACGGGTATGAACACAAGTGGTGAGCCTTTCAGCTTCTCCTTTGACAATGACCGCCAAGACCAGGACTCCTTGATAAAGCTGATGCAGAAGGCGCAGGTCGAAGGTTGGAAAATCAAGATACGCTACCATGAGGTATGGGGACTAAAGAACGTTCTGAGCAATCGAGGCGAGACTGATTACTTCGTTGACGGTGTAACTGTGTTGGATAAAGACTTTGCCAACGTCTCAAAACGTTTTGCTGGTTCAGACCGCGGCCACGTTATCGATACAGTGTATGTCGTGATAGACAAGAATGAATTAAAGAAGCACATTAACAATAAATAGAAGGTAAATTGTTAGCGGCTTTACTGAAACAGAAGTGTTTTATGGATATGCCATTGAAGAATAGAATAAATTCATAAGGATTTTAATACGTTAGAGTAAAATGACATTCAAAGAATTAGCTACAAAGCGCTTCTCCGTGCGCAAGTACACGGACGAGCCGGTCAGCAAGGCTGACATCGATTATATCATGGACTGTGTGCGGTTGGCACCGTCAGCGCATAACTTCCAACCGTGGAAATTTCTGGTAGTTACTTCGGAAGAGGGTAAGGAGAAGGTGCGTCAGTGCTACAACCGTCCGTGGTTCGCCACCGTGCCGATGTTTGTGATTTGCTTCAAGAGTATGAACGACGCTTGGGTGCGCACAGACGACAACAAGAACCATGGCGACATCGACCTCGGCATTGCCGTGGAGCACCTTTGCCTCGCAGCAGCCGACCGTGGACTTGGCTCCTGCTGGGTGTGCAACTATGATGTGGAAGCCGTAAAGCGTTTGTTTCCGGTAGAGGGTTATGAGGCTGTGGCTATCGTTCCTATTGGCCATATTGCTCCCGACTGTCCGCATCCGGAGAAGAAACGCAAAGAGATTAAAGATATATTTGAGGAGGTATAATGATGAAGAACATTCTTACAATCGCATGCGTGGCAATGTTCATGGCAGCCACATCATGCAAGGCACAGGACAATGTACAGTTACCGAAACCAAGTATGGACAACAAGGTGACGTTGATGAAGGTATTGCAGAACCGACACTCTACACGTGAATATGCCGACAAGCAGATTTCCGATGATGTGCTCTCTACCGTGCTCTGGTCGGCCTGCGGCATCAACCGTCCGGCTGAGGGCAAGATTACTGCTCCGTCGGCTATCAATGCGCAGGACATCCAAGTGTACGTTATTCGTCAGGATGGTGCCTATCTGTATCAGCCGAAGGACAACAGTCTGCAAAGGGTGAGCAGCAAAGACCTCCGCACTGCCGTTGCCGGTCGTCAGAGCTTTGCCGCCAGTGCACCTGTTTCACTCGTGTTGGTCAGCAATCACAATAAATTCCCGCAACAGATGCCCAACGAGGCAAAGACGCGCATGGGAGTTGTCGATGCGGGCTATGTATCGGAAAACATCTGTCTTGCATGCAGTGCGCTCGGACTGAACACCGTGCCCCGCATGACGATGGACACGGAGACATTGAAGAAGGAACTGGGGCTTGATGACAACTACGACCTCGTGCTCAACAGTCAGATTGGTTATCCTAAAAATTAACTCACCAAAAACAATACAATTATGATCAGACTTAACGGATTCTTTGAAGTAAAGGAAGGTGTCTCAGAGGCACAGGTAAAGGCATTGTCAGACGAGCTGGTTGAGAAGTCCTTGAAGGACGCTGGCAACCACGGCTATGACCTCTTCCACAGCACTACACGTCCTAACGTTTACATGTTCTGTGAGACATGGGAGAATGATGAGCTGCTTGACAAGCATTCCAATTCTGAGCATTTCACCCGTCTTGTTCCTCAGATTGAGGCACTGACAAAAGACGGTCTGCACCTCGAGCGTTTTGATAAGTAAAACTCAAATCGACTAAGAAAGAGAACAGCCACGGACTTCAATAAAGTTCGTGGCTGTTTCGCTATCAGGCGTTGACAGCAGTTCTACGGAGCTGTTCCAGTTGGGCAGCAAGTTCAGAGTTGGCTTTCTGAAGTCGCTCATTGTCTGCCTTAGCCTTGAGAAGTTTCTGCTCATGTTTGGCAAGTTCAAGGTTTGACTTCCATTCCTTGAGTTCATCAGGGGTGAGCTCGAAGAAGATGCGGTAGTGAGTAAGCGCTGAAGTAAGGTCGTCAATCTGCTTTGTCTGCTTCTTATGCTTGGCTTTAAAATCCTTGAGTTTCTGCTGCATATTGAGCAGAGCACGTTCCATGTCGTTGGGATCCTCGTCTGGGTCAAGAAGGATAGCGTGGTCAAGACGTTCCTTCATCCAAGCATACTCTTTGAGCATGTCTGAGTAATACTGGCGCCTTCCGGCATCGTACTTCTTGAAGTTCTTGATTGCCATGCGCAGCTGTGCGATGGTGTGGTCTTTCGGGTCGTTGAATAAGTTTTTGTTAAGCATAATGATATTGTGTTTGTGGCTGATATTCTGTTGTTACCATTTTCTCTTAATTGTCTCAGCGTTGTCGACATCCATTGACATGCCACCTTTGACTTCCCATTCACGGTTAGTACCAGATGAGCCTGCAGAGTTATTGATTTTATTCCCTGCCGTGTTGGTTCGAGAAGAATGATTCTCTTGTGGTTTCTGTGGTGTATGTACGATATGTTGCTGTGGAGTAGGAGGCAAGCCCATTTCGACTCTGTTGTTGCGGTAAAGCTGTTCCTGGACTTCCGGCTTTAAATTGATAACCTGGTCATTCCATTTGACGGTGCCTTTATGAATGCGAGTACCAAATTGGCGATAGAGAAGACGGTTTACGTCTTTTGTTGTAAGGTTCGGATTTTCTTTGAGCATATCATCGATGGTATTCTCTATCTTAGCAAAGCGTGTGGCTGCGTCCTCGAATTGAAGTAGCTCCTTGATGCTAAGGAACTCGCCACCTTTGAAAACGGTCTTGTTTTTATGGTCGACAAGGATATATCCGTATGGATTGTCCTTTCTTCCAAGGTAGACTAAGCTGATACCGAACTTACGCTTCATGTGAGCTGCAAGTTCTTCCTTGTTGGCAGACAGGTTGCGGTACTTTTGCAGGATGGCACGCAGTTGCCGACGACGCTTGTCATCGGGCTTGTTCTCTTTCAATGCATGCTGCATGATGAGCTGCACCTGTATGGTGCCCAACTCTTCACCGTTTCGGTAAAGGTGAACCATCGGCTTTTCTTCATCGTCCTTGCACTCATAGCCAAGACTTTCCATAATGGCACAGAATTGGGCTTTGGAAGTATATCGATAAGTAAGCGCATCTTTGGCAATGTCGTTGACATTAGGTTCCTGCCTTTGACCAGTATATGCCTCCATAATTTTCAGCGTCGCTGCTCGTGAACGGAGTTTCTCATGATTGTGGTCTATCTTATGACCGTCGGGAGCCACACGGGATGTGACGATATGGATGTGGTTGTTCGGTGTGTCATGATGGGCATAAACGAGCAGCGGCTGCCCTTCATCCGCATATCCCATTTCCTTGAGATAACGGTGGGCAATATCGAGAAGCTGCTGGTGGGTGTACTCTGTTCCCTTGCAGCTGACAGCCACATGAAACTGGGCGTTTTGAATGTGTGTGTTCCGTGATGAGTAGTCCATAAAGAACTGCCGGAGCTTTTCGGTGGTGAAGGCTTCCGGTCTAAGTCCAAGAATATTCTGAGCCTCAAGGAGCGTAGCCACACCTTTTTCAACCTTCATTTCATTGTAGGCGACGGCATGGAAGTTGGTTGAGGATGGAAGAATGGTGATGATCATATCAAAAGGGTTATGTTTCTTCTTGTTTGTCGTGGATGGCATCCAGCTCAGCCTTGATGCTCCTTATTGCCTGGATAGCATTCCGAGTTTCGGGGATTAGAATGCTGCGGAAGTAACTTTCGTTAAGCTCACCTCCAATGGCCAGCTCATTAGCCCGGTGCATACACTGGTTGAAGTTTCCACCCAACCACGAGAGCTGTTGTTGATATTTTTTATAGAACTGTAGGAGTGCCTCCATCGTCTCTATCTTCCCTCTTGTCCTTTTGTCATCGAAGCGTCGAACAGAATCACGCACCATAGCACTCACATTTCCTCCATAGTTTTTCGCTTTGTTCTGGAACATCTGGGCCTCGTCATCTGTGAGACGGATTTCCAAACGGATACATTTCTTCTTCATACGTGGTTGGATGGTTTATAGTTCATCTAATAAGGATTAGGGAGTTGCGACTGTTTTTCCTCCCCAGCTCTGCTGGCAAGTGACTTTTGAAGTACGCCGAGGTGGTAACCGAGGTGTACGTACAAAAGTACAACTTGCTACTCCCAATTGACTGCCGTAGCGGTGGTAAAGACTATCAATAGGGTGAAGATGCCATTTTTCAAGTAGATACGTACTTTTATTCATGTAGATGTGCTTCAATTTACAAATAATATTGTCATGTTTCTCAAACAGATATGCCGTTTTGCCTGCAAAGTCAGCTATTCCCGTTTTTCCGCAGACTCAGTATTTTCCTGGCTCGAACTATGCGATTGCAAAGTCTTATCACGTGCTTAGTGTAATCATGTGATAAGTCTGCTCAGTCTAATCACGTGATAACTGTGATAACTTTGCAAAGTATGAGCACATGATAACTCTGCAAACACTGAGCACGTGATAACTGTGCAAAGTCCGAGCATGTGATAACTGTGCCAACACTGAGCACGTGATAACTTTGCCAACACTTTGCATGTGATAACAATGATAACTGTGCTAAGTCTTATCTTGTGATAACTGTGCAAAGACTCATCACGTGATTACACTAATCAATCAGTCAGAGATAGAGGCTCGGGGTTCACAGGGCAATCACCGTGCATTCCCAAGCCTCGTGGTATTGTCTTACAGATTATGCGCATGATATTTTGTCAAGAAATCTACATTGATGAACACCCCGTTCTGGCTATAGCCGTGCGTGAAGATGTTCTTGCATTTCACATTACTGGAAGCAAAAGACAAGAGCTCTTTAGGCGTAAGTGAGGCGACATATGAATCATCAACTTGCCATCCGTTGGCTATACCACCATCAAATCGGAGATAGAGCACGTAATCGCGGGAGGAAATCTTGATGTCCCGGCAAAGTATCGGATTGCGTTTCGTCGCTATCTTTACCTTCCGACGCGCAACCTTGGCGAAGCATTCTTGCAGGAAGTCGTTACGATAGCAGGTCGTGTGGAAAGGCATGTTGGCGGTTACATCTTTCCCTGCATGTTCATTACGAGGAACATACTCTTTGTGCAATGGCGACAGGATCAACGTAATGTTCTCCATTCCGACTTGAAGTTCCTCTTCCAACTGCTTGCAGAACAATGTTACCAACAAGCAGTGGAAAGGGGTCTCGATAGACTTGTCAACAATGGTGAGCTTGCAGTCCTTCTGCTCTGAAAAGACGTTGCGGAAAAGAGCCCAGTGCTCTGGTGACTTAGAAATGATGCTGGGCAGAAACGACTGCGTAGTGTTGTCCTCTCTGAAGAAGACATTGAAAGTCAGGATTGCTTTTTGAAGATTTGGAGCAGTATATGTAGTCATAAAAATTGTGTTTGTGTTGTTGTGACAGATTGAATATTATTGCATATTTATTGAAAATAGATGGTCGAATACTTGCATAATTCAAATATTATTCGTATATTTGTATAATAATAAGGAGATTACAAACATCATCATTCACCCTCAAACAGAATTCATTATGTTCGCACTCATCTTCCTCTACGGCCTTATCATCTCTGTGATACTTGGTGCTGTCATTCTCGTGCTGAAGATTATCGGTTTCCTCCTGATGTCTATTGTCACGGCATTGGGCTTCTTCCTCCATTGGTTGGGTGGGAAGATATACCGGAGTATATTTCCTCGCAGGGAAAGGGTATGTCGGAATTAATCTGTTCATGTCTTTTTCTTAATTGTAGGAGAGACATTCCATCACGGAGTGTCCCTCCTGTTGTTTAACTTATATTCATCGTATGAAATCTACTGTTTCTTGGCATCTGCTTTGAGATGGAGCAGATAGTCGTTCAGGTCGTTGTGCCCCTCAAACATGAAGGAGAGGTCAACGGTGCGAGGTGCATAGAGACCGAGGATAGTCTCTGTCGCTTTCCGTCCTGCCTGGTCGTTGTCGAGGTAGGTGAAGATGCGCTCTACATGTGTCATTTCCCTCAGTGCCTTTTCGAGGTTGTTGACAGAGTTGAGGATGATATAGTGGGTCGTGCCATAATTCGGCAACCGCAGTTTACCCATGGACAAAAGCATTCGGAAGGAGAGAAAGTCGAAGAAGCCCTCAAAGACGTGGCAGCAGGAGGTGTCCAGTTCAGCGGCCTTTTCACCTTCGAGGACGGTGATGTCCTTGCGCCCCATGCACCCCTTGAAGTACGGGTTGCGAAGCTCATAGCCGCCGGAGCTGTTGGGGAAAGCAATCGTGAAGTAACGCCGTCCGTATATCTCGTAGCTGATCTCCTTGCAATAGCATTTGGCCACTTCGGATGAAATGCCGCGACGACGGGCATAGTCAAGGAGCATCTGGCTCTCCAATGGCTTCCTGACTACGTTTTTCATTGTACACTGAGGCTCACGCGGCTGGGTTGGGCGAGAAAAGTACGCGATGGTGGAAGGAGCCTTGTCCTGAAGGCGACGCAGCACCATGGACACGTCGTTGGTGTTGTATAGTCTCTTGGCGAGCGAGATGATGCCGCCACCAGCACCCTCGCCAAAGTCGTACCACATGTTTATTTCCATGTTCACCTTGAACGAAGGCTTTGTCTCATTACGGAAAGGAGACACATACCAGAATTTACTGCCCTTCTGGGTGACAGGGCGATGCCCCAACCATGAGAGGAACTCCACGATGCTGAGACGGGTTGCTTGGTCGATGTTCATAAACGTATTGTTATTGGTTTACATTGATTTATTCTTATATACCCACGGACTAAACCAAACCACTATTCTCCTTGATGTGGAAGTCTGGGTTGTAGCTGTAGTCACGGTCGGCCTTAACAATTGCTCCGCAGTTTTGCAGGAACTTGATAATATTGATGATGGTGTTTCGTCCACGCTGGTAGCCGATGCTCTCATACCCCTTTCTAACTGCCTCGACAAGTTGCGCGTATGACATCTGACTGGCATCCTTGAATGCTGCCTCCAATGCCTCGCGGTGCTGCTCATCGGAAAGTTGCTTGTAGGACAAGTATTTGGAAGCCGACTTCTGCGCCTGGTAGTTCTCAACGAGGTGGGGCAGCGAGTCGTCGCCTATCTCGAAGGCAAACGGCGTGAACTCCTGGTCCCGGATGTGCATGGCCTTCACCTCACTCATCTTCTCATTGTCTATCTTCTTGGTGATTTGCAGGATGGTCTCGGCCTTGTTGTTCAGCTCCGTGCCGATATGCCCTCTTGTGTTGTCGTCAGCCTTGTTCAAGTGGAGGACAGTATGGATGTGCAGGTTGTAAAAGCTTGACCACCTCATCAGGTCGTTGATGACATCCAGCGACTCACTAGGACTGTTGATATCGCGCAGCAGGTCACGGATGCCGTCTATCACGACCAGTCCGTAGTCACTCCGCTTGGCAAGGGTACAGTCTATGATCGTCCTGCGCTGTATGGGAGAGAACTCCCTCAGCACAAGAAAGTCGATGTCCTCACACTCGCTGTCAACTGGCAGACCGGCCAACCGAAGGATGCGTTGCAGCACCTTGTGGCAATGCGGACGGCTCTGCTCCGTGTCAACATACAGTATGCGCTTCTTCTCGGCAGGAAGGCAGGTGGTGTAGCAGAGTACTTCCTTACCCGACAGGGCAGAGGCGACAATGGCAGAGACATTGAAGGTCTTCTTGCTCTTGGGCTTTCCCGTAGAGGCACTGAAGTTTCCGACGGTGGCGATGGTCGTGCCTTTCACTTTCACGATCTGGGGTGGGAATGGGTATTTCTCGGTCACGTTCAGTCTGACGTATTGAAGAATCTCTTGGATGTTGTCTGAGGTGATATTCTCAACCACATTGAAGAATTCCGGCTTCATATCCATCCTCAACTCGACTTGCGGTTCAACATATAGGCGTTAGCCGCTATTTCTGCCTGTCTCTCTATTTCCTCGGTAGATGAGACGCGTGTCGAGCGGACCCAGTCGTTCAGCTCCTCACGTGCGAAAAAGACATTCTTCCCGTTTGGCTTGTATGAGGGAACCTCGCGCTTCTCCGCCATCTTGTACATTCGGCTCTTCGAAAAACCAAGATAGCTGGCAGCCTCTTCCACGCAAAGGAATTCCTTTGACGTGTAGAGCAGTTTCTCAAGGTGCTGGTAGCTTTCGATGAGTTTCTCAAGACCGTCGAACTTCACTAAGAACTGTTCGAACCGGTCTATCTTCTTCATCATCGTGCCGACTTTCTCACTTTCGAACATTGCCTGGGCTTCCGCCAGAACTTGCATGGTAGAGAGGACTTGTTTGTTCATCTTCTTTCTTTGCTTAATTTTTGGTGCGATTAATATTTTATCGATTGCAAAGATAGAAGCAGAGAATGATAAATTAAAGAAAAAGGGTTAGTATCAACTTCATTATGAATGTTAATACTAACCTTTTATTGTCAGATGTTAACATTTTAGTTGAACAGATAGTATTTCTTGATTCGTTTCACGATGCCTTCCATGACATTTTGAAAAGGTGCTTTTTCTTTGTCGCATGTTACGGAATACAGTGCCGGGGAGATGTCCTTGGCCGTCAACAAAGTGATGCCATCGCGTTTGTAGAACATCCTGGTGTCCTCGATGACCTTCTGCCAATTACGGCAGATGTAGTTCTCCTGCCTCAGTAGATGGAAGAAATAGGAGAGCCGCCTTGTGTTCTGGACGACCAACGGCTGCTGAAGAGTACCGTCAAACAGCTGAGCCAGAGTACAAGGATTGACAGGCCTCATGAATACCTTTGCTGCGTTGAACCCCTCGGCAATGATGACAAAAGCATCATTCGACAGATGGTATTCAAAAGGGTTGCTTACAATTAGTGCGGTTACATCATTTCTGTCATCCATGGAAGGCTGACCAAAGAATGGTCGTCTGTAGACTTCGGTTTCATGAGCTTCGGTTTTCAGCTCAGTCCAGAGGTTGTCGTAGGCGTCGAGAGAATTACTGGTGGACAGATACTTGCCGACAAGGTCCCTTCGCCTTTTCAGAAGGAAGCTGATGGAGTTCAAGTTCCTCGCATGCTCGTTCTTGCAGGTAGCGTCAGTTGCATCAAGATGCTTGTGACTGGAGAGGAATTGTTCGACGAAGAGGTCATAACTATGGTTTTTAACAATGACCTCATAATAATAATGATGGTGTAAGTGTTCCAGAAATCGCATCAACCCGTCTTTACCGCAATAAGGACGGGCATTGCATTCTGGAGGTGTTCCGAAGAAGACTTCTCTTTTCATCTTCATTATCCTTTTATAAAAAAATTAAACATACCCCACAGCTGCGTGCCATGGGGGGGAGGAATATCGTCAATCTGATTCAGATAATTCCTTGAATGTTTTAGCAATGTCCAACAGTTTTTTGTCAAGTATGGTTCCGTCTCTGATGATTTTGCTGGTCTGTGATCTCAGAGTCCAAACATTAGGTTTCTTTCCATTCACGGAAAAGCACTCACTGGTTGTCAACCACAGTTTGTCGTTGGGCTTTTTGAATGCATGGTAAACCAAGTAGCCCAAAAGACATTGCATGGCAATCCACTGTATAGGCTTGCGTCTTGTGTTACATGCAAAGATACGACAAAATTGCTGAAAAGAAGTATTTTTGCTTATATATTCTCTGTTTTTCAGTGCAAAATATAAGTATTTCTTGCTTTTTTGAGTAGTTTTGCAAGAATAATACAAATATCGATTCTCAGGTTCCAGCAAGGGCTTGAAGTCAACGTCCGAGTAAAGGCGGATGACGTTGTTGATTTTTTCCATCCTCTCACGTGGGATATAGGCATGACGGATATCTTTGCTCGAACTCGACCATTGCTGCTCAAAGAGCACCCATTTCTTACGAGGAGACAAGTGCATGAGCGTACCGACGGCGTAGGCGATTGCCTTCAGCTCGGTAAGGCTGGTCTTGCGCACAGGCTGATACCTATTGGTCAACAGCTTTGCATCAACCGCCCTTTGGAGAAAGGCAGCAGCTTTCTCATTGGCCAACCCGTCTGCAAGGAACAAGTACTGCCCTTTTTCCTTGCGCTTCCGGTTGCTGATGAAGCGGCGGAGCGTAGGGAGCAGGACAACAGCCTTGGAAATGGAAGAGGACACATTGAGGGGCATCACGCTACGGTGACGCTCCTGGTATTGCCGCAACTCAGGATAATCATACATCAGCTCTACCAGTTGGCCTACTATAGCGGAATCATCCTCCTTTATATAGGCATAGACCTCGGCAGTCCACTCGCCGAGGCTGGCAAGCGCATCATCCAGCATGGGATAGTAAGAGCCTGGCCTGAGCGCAGAGCAGCAGGCCAGCTCTTTCATCACCTTGTTGATGCACGCAATGTCATAGACTACTTTCTGCCTTGGCTTCATCGTCTTTCAGTTTTGGGATCAGGTCGATGGCATTCTGTTTCTTTTTGTCTATCACCTTGGCGTAAATCTCCGTAGTGGAAAGGTACCGGTGTCCAAGAAGCTTCGAGACGGTGTAGATGTCTGCACCCAGAGTGAGCATCATCACGGCAAACGTATGACGGCCGGAATGGAAGGTCACATCCTTGTGGATGCCAGCAGCAATGCACCAGCGTTTCAGCTCCAGCAGTGTCTGCGAAGAGTAGGAAAAGCCTGAGAAGACCTTTTCATCCTCGTCACCGGGATTTCCGAGAAGGTCATACGCCTGGGCATTGATGTCAAGGTATTCCTGGCAACCTGTCTTCTTCTGCTTGAAAATAATGCGGTGGTAGTTCTCGAACTTGTGGATTTCTCCCCATGTCAACTTCTCAATGTCGCTCTTACGTAGACCGGTAAGGCACGAAAAGAGAA
>Ga0256404_1004565_pt1 | contig 25970 bp, 24 predicted proteins | sample RumenRJG_01DNA_FD_185990 | JGI IMG/M metagenome (GOLD analysis project Ga0256404, IMG submission 185990) | Bovine rumen microbial communities from Lethbridge, Alberta, Canada - RJG_01 | ecosystem: Host-associated > Mammals > Digestive system > Stomach > Rumen | place: Canada: Alberta | collected...
TCAGCAACAGTCCCACCGCCATGATGCCCCACACGATGTGGCGCAGCCGGTTGAAGCCACTGAAGATGTCGTTCTCTGGGCAGACGATGGCCATTGAGCAGCCCGTCTGTCCGAGGGGTTTGTAGAACACGTAGCTATCCACGCCGTCTATCTTCATCCGCTTCATGCCCTCCTCACCGCGCTGCATGGCATAACCCAAGGCGGTCAGGACCGTGTCAGGTCGGTCGATGGTCTGCGTAAAGATCGTCTGGCGGGTTATCTTCGCCGTGTCGGGATGCACGAAGTAGGTGCCACCACGACCAATCATGATGCTGTAGGAGTTGGGATAGGGCTTGGTCTCGGAGATGGTCTTCGACAACCAGTTCAGCGACAAGCTGGTGTTCACGACACCAATCATCGCACCCTCCTTGTCCTTGATGGTCTGACAGTAACTGGTCACCATCTCGTAACTGTTGCTTGGCGCGTCATAGTCCATATAGGGTTCCGTCCAGCACGGACGGTCAAGCAGTTTGGTCATCAGATACCAGTCCATGTAGAAGTACTGGTAGTGGTCGCTACCGCCCTGAATGGTGCGGATGGTGTCGCCATCATGCAGGGAGTAGGCCGAGAAATAGCGGCCCTTGTCCTTGAAGTGATAGGGTTCGAAAGCGATGGAGCAGTTGTAGAAGTCGGGATTGTTCAGCAACATGCCACGGCTATAGACGAACATCGAATCGGCCTTATCGGGATGCCGCTGCACCAGCCACTCGGTCATCTGGGTAGCCACCTCTACGCGGTTCAGGATGCCCTCTACACGCAGCGAGGTCTTGTCGAGTATCTGCGTGGCTCGGCTGATGGCCTCTTGATGCACGGCCTCGCGTGCCTGCCAGACAAAGAAGCCCAACGACGCATTAAAAATGACGGCGGCAAACAGCACCACCCACAGGCTGAGCCTGACGGACAGCCTTCGACGGAAATATGCAATCAGTTTCTTCATTTTTCAATTTCTTTCATTTTCCACATTATATCGCCATGTCGGCTTCTCGTTATTCCGACAACTCCTCGTACGTCACTTCGCGCTCCAGCATCATGTTGTTCTTCATCAGCCGGGCCGCCTGCCTCACCATGTCCGGACGCAGACGGAACTCGCGTCTCTTCGACTCGCGATCCACCTGTAGGCGCAGCACCTCCTTTAGCATCAACCGCTGCATCGTGCGGTTTGTGGCAATACGCTCTTTCTCCACCCGCTCCATCACAATGTCAAGCGCCTCCTCAGGATGCTGTGCGGTCCACTCCCACCCCTTGCGGCTGGCAGCAGCAAACTTGCGGGCCTCGTCACGGTGGTGCTCGTAGTAGTCACGGGTCATATAAACCCCGTCCTCCTGCACATTATAGCCGTGGTTGCAGAAACGATAAACCGTCTTGTCACTCATTTTCATACCAGCCTGCACCAGTTGGTAGTACTCGTTGTAACTCATGGCCAGCGTGGCGTCGAGTGCTCCAACCACAAACAGGTTGACGCCCTGAGCCAGCGGCACCCACTCATAGTCCAAATGGTCCTTGATGCTCATACAGATGGCCAACTGACCAAACCCTACACTCCAGATGCCGACGCGGGCACCCTTCTGGGTCAGCGGGTCTTTGCCACGCGCTGAGACAATGACCATCGCATTGTTCATCGATGTCTGCAGGATGTTGACCAGGGGTATTCCACCGTCCACCACCTCCAACGCCTGACAGAGTTGTAGCGTTGTGGCCTGACACTCGCCCGAACGCAGGCGGCTCATCGCTGGCTGTGTGACCGACGGATGTTCTATGCGTACCTTCAGCCCCGCCTCGCGGTAAAAGCCTTTCGCCTCCGCCACATAGTAGCCTGCAAACTGCGCCTGCGCCGTCCACTGAGGCGTAAACACAATCTCGTCCTGAGCGTATGCGGTAACACTCAGCAGACTTATGATAATAAAAATAACTATTCTGTGCATATTACTATTGTTTTTACTCGAGTTTCGCAAATGTTCAACGTGTTCTTTTTTAACTACAAATTTCACTAATTTTATTTTTTTAGTAGGTTCAGTCTTCATTTACAAGTGCAGTGCATGGACCTGTTCGGCAGACCTTTCACCATGTAAATCAAGTTGATAGTTCATACGTCTGAGGATTTAGGATAAAACACTTGGTTGATGAGCCGCAGGAACTCCTGATAGGCGAAGGTGTCGCTGAGTTCGCTGAGCGAGGCGGCAAGCCCCCGGTAGTGCCACTCGTGCTCCTTGCGGTCTTTGACGTGGAAGAGTGACCAGAGAGCATCGCCTTGCAGGGCATAGTCGCGAGCGATGGCCCGCATGTTCGAGAGTTTGTCGCCAAGTGCCACGGTCTTGACATCATGGGAAGCACGGGCCAAACGGTCGATGGCGGTCTGCTTGCGGATGTGCCAACTGTCCTCGTCGGATAGACCGTCGAGGACGCTATCGCTCTCCGAAGCCACCAGCGAGGCAATGTAATCGCCAAATTCGGTGCGTATCTGCTCCACGGTCACATCGGTGTCCTCCACTGTGTCGTGGAGTGCGGCAGCGGCCAGCAGTTCCTGGTCGCTGGTCATCGTGGCCACAATCTCCACGGCTTCCATAGGGTGAACGATGTAGGGAAAGCCTTTACCGCGACGCTCCGTCCCGGCATGGGCGCGAACCGCAAACACAATGGCGCGGTCTAGTAATGTGGTGTCTAAGGGTCTTTTTGCCATTGTCTATTCCAGATATTTGGTTCTGAATTGCTGCTGTTTTTCTTTTGAGAAGCCCAATTGATTTCGATGATGAAAAACAATGTCACTTCTGTAGGTATATGTCCGAAAAGCATGGTCTTAGAATTTAAATGAGTCGAAATTCAAGTGCAAAGATACACATTATTTCTTCACTTCCAAACATTTCTAATCATTTTTTGAAAAAAGCAAGGAAGGTCTATGCATGAGAAACCATCAGGTGTATGGGTGAGATACCTCAACCTTCGAGGGGGGGGAAAACAAACGGGGATGGCTTGCTACAAGAAATCAATGCATTAAGTCGGCACGGTGCGCTTGGCATTTCACGCACTCAGCGCGAAATATTTCGTTCTTCCAGCGCATAATATTTCGCGCACGAAGACGATAATTGGGGGTCAAGGAATTGCAGAAATAGGGGCATGGGCATAACTATAAAGAACGGAGGGGCCATCTTTGTGGATAGTCCCTCCGTTCTTTATTCAAAACAATGTTTACTGTAGTCCGAAAAGAATCTTCAAACCGCCATCCACTCCACTGAAGCCCATGAATGCCATGGCAAGGAGGGAGGCAGTGACGAGCGCGATGGGCACACCACGGAAAGGTTTGGGCACATCGACCAAGTCGAGTTGCTCACGGAGTCCTGCAAAGAGCACCATTGCGAGCAAGAAGCCGATGCCTGTGGAGAGAGCATAGATGATGCCTTCGAGCAGGTCGTAGTCCTTCTGAATGACGAGGATGGCCACACCGAGGATGCAGCAGTTGGTGGTGATGAGGGGAAGGAACACGCCGAGTGCCTGATAGAGGGCGGGCATGGTCTTCTTGAGAATCATCTCAATCATCTGCACCAGGGCTGCAATGACAAGGATGAATGCAATCGTCTGAAGATATTCGAGTCCAAAGGTGTTGAGCACATAGACCTGAATGAGGTAGGTCACGATAGTGGCAACGACCAAGACGGCGGTCACTGCCATGCCCATGCCTGAAGCGGTATCCACTTTCTTCGACACTCCAAGGAAAGGACAGATGCCGAGGAACTGTGCCAAAACGACGTTGTTGACGAAGATGGCAACAATGATGATAAGAATGAGATTCAATACATAATCCATAATTCTTAGTATTAATGAGGAATTTGGAATTAGGAATTAGGAATGGAATGTTTGCGATTGAGCAGGTATCAATTCCTAATTCCTCATTCCTAATTATTTACTGGTGATTTTGTTGAACAATACGATGAGGTAGCCCAGCACGAGGAAGGCGCCGGGCGCAAGGACGAACATGAGCATGCCGTAGGTTTCGCCCCACAAGGTGACGCCGAAGATGGAGCCTGTGCCGAGGAGTTCACGCACAGCACCGAGGCTGGTGAGTCCAAGGGTGAAACCGAGACCGATGCCGATGCCGTCGAAGATGGAGGCGATGGGACCGTTCTTGGCTGCAAAGGATTCGGCACGGCCGAGGATGATGCAGTTCACCACGATGAGGGGGATGAAGAGTCCGAGGCTCTTGTCGATGTCGGGAGCGTATGCCTTAATGACCATCTGGAGCACCGTGACGAGGCTGGCGATGACTACAATATAAGCAGGGATGCGCACGGCATCGGGGATGAGTTTCTTGATGAGTGCAATGATGAAGTTGCTGAGGATGAGCACGCACATGGTGGCGAGACCCATCGACATGCCGTTGATGGCGGATGAGGTGGTACCGAGGGTTGGACACATACCCAAAAGAAGGACGAAGGTCGGATTCTCCTTGATGATACCATTCACCAATACTTTGAGGTTATTCATAATTATATTTACAATTTTGCCATTTACAATTTACAATTTTTCAACCAGTCTGGACGCCGCATGGCAAATGGTACATTGCAAATTGCCCAATAGTACATAATGTTATTCAATCACTTCAGGGGTTCCCATCGCTGCGGCTGATGCCTGTTGAGATGCACCAGAGGTGACATCCTGACCTGCGATGATTTTGTCGTAGGCATTCTGAATGGCACGGAGAAAGGCGCGGCTGGTGATGGTGGAGGCGGTGATAGCATCTACTTCGCCACCGTCCTTGCTCACGGTGAAGTTGTTTGTGCCGGGATTCATGCCAATAATTTTATCTTGGAACCACTCCCCTGCCTTGGCACCAAGTCCAGGTGTCTCCTGATGTTCGAGCACTGTGTAACCCAGAATGTCGCCTTCGGTGTTGAAACCGACGAGGACTTTGAGAGGACCGCCGAAGCCGTTCTCGGTGGTGACCACTGCCTTGCCGAGCAAATTGCCCTGCTTGTCTTGGATGTCGTAAGCAGTGAAGGCATCCACCTCCCAAGGCTCCGACACCTGAATGTCTTCGCTGCCCATGACTGCCTTGATGCCAGCAGCAAGGTTCTCTGCATTGATTTTCTCTATCTGAGGAGCGGTGACTGCATTGACAGACGCGAGCACGCCTGCAGCCACGATGGCGATGACTGTGAGCACCACCAACATATTCGTTAATGAAGATTTTAACTTTTTCATACACAATCCTCCTTTACTTCTTTGCAGGCACTTCGCCGAAGCGCTTGGGTTTGAACTTGTTGTTGATGAGCGGCACGAAGGCGTTCATGATGAGGATGGCGAACGACATGCCTTCAGGGTATGCACCGTAGGCACGGATGATGACCGTGAGAGCACCGATGGCCACACCATAGATGAGTTGTCCGTTCTTGCTCATGGGCGAGGTGACATAGTCAGTGGCCATAAAGATGGCACCGAGCAACAGACCGCCGCTCATCAGTTCTGCCAAGGGATTGGCATAGACAGGATTGGCAAGGTTGAGAAGACCTGAGAACACCACGACTGTCAGAAGGATGCTGACGGGGATGTGCCATGTGATGACTTTTTTCACCAAGAGGATGATGAAACCAAGGATGAGTGCGGCGGCACACACCTCACCAAGACAGCCACCCGTGTTGCCGAGAAGCATGTCCTGGAATGAAGGAAGGTCTTTCAGCATGTCGGGGTTGCCACTCTTGAAGGCTGCTTTCATGATGGAGAGCGGAGTTGCGCCTGTCTCTGCATCCAGATAAGTGCCGAAACCCTGACCCGGCGTGGGCCATGTGGTCATATCAACAGGGAAGGAGATGAGCAGGAAAGCACGACCTGCCAAGGCTGGATTAAAGAGGTTGCAGCCCAGACCGCCGAAGGTCATCTTGACGATGCCAATGGCGAAGAGCGCACCCACCACGATAATCCACGGCTGGATGTTGCTGGGCATGTTGAATGCCAGAAGGATGCCCGTGAGGATGGCAGAGCCGTCGGTCACGGTCGTCTTGGGGTTCTTCAGCATAAACTTGTTGATAGCCCACTCGAAGAACACACACGAAGCCACCGAGATGGCTGTGGTTATGATTGCGCCCACGCCGAAACTGATGAACGAACACAGAAGGGCTGGCACCAGAGCGATGCAGACCCAGTACATGTTCTTCTGCACGGAGTCACCGCTATGCACGTGAGGTGAAAGTGATACTACTAATTTATTTGCCATAATTCTATTTACAATTTTGCCATTTACAATTTATTCTTTTCATTTACAATTCTTTATCAAGCCTGCACACCGCATGGGAAAATTGTACATTGTAAATTGTCAAATGGTACATGAGATTATTTTTTAGCCGCCATCTGACGAGCACGGATATTGGTCATTACTGTTGTTTTGCCCACACGGATGAGGTCGAGCAACGGGCGGTTAGACGGACAGGTGAACTGACACGAGCCGCACTCGATGCAACTGGTGATGTCTTCTGCCTCCACCTTGTCCCACATCTTCTTGCCAGAGCATGTGGCGAGGAGATAAGGTTCGAGTCCCATCGGACAGGCACTCACACACTTGGCGCAGCGGATGCAGGGCTGAGCCTCGCCACGACGCGCTTCCTTGCCGCTCATGATGAGCACACCCGAAGAGCCTTTGCAGATAGGCACATCGGTGTTCACGAGTGCCTTACCCATCATCGGGCCACCGCCAATCACCTTTGCCTCGCCATCGGGCAGACCGCCACAAGCCTCGATGAGTTGGCTCATGGGTGTACCCATACGGGTGAGGAAGTTGCTGGGCTGCTTGAGTTGCTTGCCCGTCACTGTGACGATGCGCTCGAAGAGTGGCTTGTTCTTCATCACTGCTTCATAGACAGCGAATGCCGTACCCACGTTCTGGATGATGGCACCCACCGACACGGGCAATGCTGGAGGAGCAGGAACCTGACGACGCACCACGGCATCGATGAGTTGCTTCTCACCACCCTGCGGGTATTTGGTCTTGAGCGGAACCACCTCGATGTTGGGGTGTCCGGCTGCACATTTCTCCGTGAGGAGTTTGATGGCATCGGGCTTATTCTCCTCGATGCCGATGAAGCCTTTAGTCACCTTGGCAGCCTTCATGAGCAGTTCCACACCCACCAGCACTTCGTCAGCCTTTTCGAGCATCAGACGATGGTCGGCAGTAAGGTATGGTTCGCACTCCACAGCGTTGATGATGACCCACTGGGGCTTGAACTGGGGAGGAGGCATCAACTTCACATGAGTGGGGAAACAAGCACCACCCATGCCGACGACGCCGGCATTCTTCACTTTCTCGATAATCTCTTCGGGAGTGAGTTCGGGCTTATCCTTCAGCGTGACGAGTTTGTCGCTGCGGTCAATGCTCTCTTCCCACTCATCACCTTCGACTGTGATATAGACAGCGGGCTTCTTGTAGCCACTGGCATCCACCACCGTATCGACTTTCAGCACGGTGCCACTGACCGAGGAGAAGATGGATGTGGAGAGTGCCTTTTCCATGGGCTTGGCAATCTGCGTACCCACTTTCACCTTATCGCCTTTCTGCACGATAGGTACAGCGGGAGCACCGATGTGCTGTCCCATCGGGAACACCGCCACTTTGGGCAACTCTGCCACTTTGATTGGTTCAGCAGCCGAGAGTTTGTTCTCTGCCGGATGAACACCACCTATTCTAAATGTTTTCATAATTTCATTTACAATTTACCATGTACCATGTACAATTTTGTCATTTTTCATTTACCATGCGACCAGTAAGCGTCTCTATGTCCCAATGAAAATGGTAAATGGCACATTACTTTATTTAAGGCCAAGCAGAATCAACTGGCTTGGTGGAAGTGGAGCGTCAGTACGCTTTGCTTCGAATTGAACTTCTTTGGCTGCAGGAGCAGGGTTGCTGATGTCCTTGGGACCTGCAAGGAGAATCTGCTGACTCGGCATGAGGGGAGCACCGTCATACTTGAGTTCGATGGGCTTCCACTCCTTGGCAGGCTTGGCAGGGGCTGCAGCAGGGGCATCGGCAGCCTTGGCTGCAACTGCTTTAGCCGCAGGCTTGGCACCAGCCACTTTGGGCATGGTGGCGATGACCTTACGCTCTATGCCCTTGACACTGATGGAAGCGATGGCACCGCGAGGACAAGCCTCGAAGCAGGCACCACAGAGCACACATGCCTCAGGGTTGATGTAAGCCACATTGTTGCCCACATGGACAGCATCGCTGCCACAAGCATTCTGACACTTCTTACATGCGATACAAGAACTGCCACAAATCTTCATGGCGTCGGCACCCTTGTCCATGTTCATACAAGTCACGACAAAGGCATCCTTGCTTTCACCACTCACGTTGCGCACCTCCATGATGCCACGCGGACAAGCCTTGGCACAAGCACCACAGGCAGTACACTTGGTAGCATCCACTTCTGGAATACCCGTCTTGGGGTTCATGTGAATGGCATCGAACTGGCAGGCTGCCACACAGTCGCCACAGCCTAAGCAGCCATAGGAGCACTGTGTTTCGCCCATGCAGGTGGAGTTCGCCACACGGCAACTCTTCACACCATCATAAGCGGTGACACGGGGACGCACTTCGCACGTTCCGTTGCATCGCACCACCGCCAACTTGGGAGCAGCCACAACTACTTCCATTCCTAAGATTCCCGCAACCTTCGCCATGCAATCAGCACCGCCAACAGGACAATTCAGTCCTTCGAGTGAGCCTGCATCGGCAGCCTTCACACAAGCCGCAGCCATACCGCCACAGCCTGGGAAACCACAGCCGCCACAGTTGGCTCCAGGCAGCACTTCAAGCACTTGACCGATTCGGGGATCTTCTTTCACTGCAAACCGCTTTGACACCAGAAAAAGCAACAATGCAAGCACGAAGCCCAAGATTGCCAAAGCAGCCACCGCAATTAGAATTACTTGAAAATCCATAAAATGTTATTTAGTTTACTTTTATTGTTTTTCTATCCAGAAGGCAAAACGTCTTGCCATTCGGTCCCTATTCATATATAATATGTAGAAATAGAGGGAAAGAAGGACTGCAAGAATGCCCACAGAAAGGAGTTCTCCCAACTGTAACCACACCATCGCCACCAACATCCACACGACAATCAACAACACCGGCACACCAAACGCCAAACGCACCGCCTGCTTACCCATGCTCAACGCACCACACACTGTTACCTCTTCACCACACTTGTACTTCATTGCCGCCCCCTCTTCATACACATCAATAATCTTCTCCTTGCTCTCGCTGGACGAACACAGGGAACGTGCCTTGCACGCACTGCATGCCGCCACCTGCAGGATGTTCACCCTCACATGACGGTCCTCCACCGATTCAATCACTCCTTGATGCGCTATTGTTTGGTTTCGTCTTTCTCTCATTTTAATTGCTGTCCTATAATTTTGACACCTACATGTCAATTTATAGTAACAATTTGCAAAGTACAGATTACAATTTAACACGACAAAAGTACTAAATTTAATCTTTCTGCTCAAAGAAAAAGCAGAAAAAAACACTCCAGAAGTAAAAAGTTTTCCTTTTTTAGCAGAAATTGAAAGAAAAAGCCGTAACTTTGCAGCGTCATTACGAGTTGATGACAGAGTTCACGTCGTCACGAGTTGGCGACATAATCATTAATTATTAAACATTTTTATTGCAAAATGGCAACAAGAATTCGTTTGCAGCGTCACGGTCGCAAGAACTACGCTTTCTACAGCATCGTGATTGCTAATGCACAGGCACCACGTGATGGTCGCTTCATCGAAAAGATTGGTACTTACAACCCTAACACCAATCCTGCAACTATCGATTTGAACTTTGAACGTGCACTCTACTGGGTGCTCGTTGGTGCTCAGCCTACTGACACCGTTCGCAACATCCTCTCTAAAGAAGGTGTTTACATGAAGAAGCACCTTCTCGGTGGTGTGAAGAAGGGCGCATTTGATGAGGCTGCTGCCGAGACTAAGTTTGAGGCATGGAAGAAGGAGAAGGAAGTCAAAGCACAGAAAGTGGCTGACAAAGAGGCTGCCGACAAGGCTGCTGAGAAGAAGGCACGTCTGGACGCTGAAAAGAAGGCGAATGAAGCACTCGCTGCTAAAATTGCCGAGAAGAAGGCTGCCGCTCTCGCCGCTCAGGCTGCAGAAGAGGCTCCTGCTGAAGCACCTGCAGAAGGTACAGAGGCTACAGAAGCACCAGCAGAGGCTTAATCCTTTTGATGTAAAAAATCAAGACAAAAGAGCACGGAGAAATCCGTGCTCTTTTATTGTATTCATGGGTGATTCACAAAAAAGGAACTGCCCTTATTTTGCATTTCGCCTCAACCGCCAATGCCCAGCATGAAGCCCCACTTTCAACTCCATCGCGTATGCCTTGCCACCATTTGCTTTCAGATTATAGCCGATATAAAAGGGCTTGAAGAATTTGGGATAGTAGCGAATGCCCACCGTTTCATAAATGGGTGGTTCATATTTTTTCTGAATCCATCCATGTTGGCGGAACAGATAGGTCCCCACCGACATGGCGAGCGACAACTGCTTGTAATACACCTCATGATGTGCAGCAATGCCCAATACGTGCTTGCTATGCCTATAATGTCCTGTCAGCCCCATCTCCCGTTCGATTTTTGGGGAACGGGACACATAACCTCCAAACGAATATTCCAGTCCAACACCTGAGGCATGCACCTGATTGTAGCGGAACATCGGGACAAGTGCCGTGCTCCAAACGGTATGGAGCGCAATCTTTCCATCGTGATAACGCTCATCGTCTTCAGACAGATAGTTGCGTCGCAAGAGCCATTCTTCATACATGGTGCGGAATCCTACTGTGGCATTCACATCCAAATACATGAATGAATCAAATGGTGTCCTACGGAAAGCCTGCAAGCGTCCCAAACGCTGTTCAAAAGTCAATCCCTTATCGGACTGCGGGCGATTGAGGTCATAACGTCCACGTACGGTCAGTCCATAAGAGTTTGAGCCTTTGTTAGGACGGTCTGTCGCTCCATTCGACACATGTTTATATTCAAATCCGACACTCAATTCCATGGCAGGCATGGGACGATAACCTGCAAAGACATTACATCCGAAGAACATGGACAGATGCTGTCCAATCATGTCGTTGTCCACATTGTCGGCTGCCTCATAGGGACGTGAACTCAAACACAAGCCGTTCTCCAATCCATAGCCAAACGACCATCTCTTATTGCGGTAGATGTCACGCCGGAATCCGATGTAGGCTGCCCAAACATAGCCCAATGATGACTGATAGGGGGTGTCTCCCGTATGGAGCCGCGTGTGACTATAATCCAGTAGTTGTACGCCCGCTTCCAATGTTGGGAAGCCGAAGACACGGTCATACACGCTGACGGTCGTATCTAAAGGATTTGCCTGAGAAGTCATGAAAAGTTCATAGGCACCTCCCCATCCTCGTTTGACCAACTTCTCACCACGCATCTCAATGTTGAACAGATGGTTCATACCCGCACCACCACCTATTGAATAGATGAATCTCGGTACGGTATCGACCTTAACAACATCAGTTTCTTCTGCGCTCACTGGCACAAAAGAAACTGATATAAACACCCCTTGTATGAACCTTCTCAACAATCCCTTCATGTCAGACCTTTCATCCTGCAGAGAACTCTTTGATGCGTTGTTCTTCTTCCAATTTACAAATTAGCAACGTGTTATTCTTCTCTGCCACAATATAGCCGTCCAGACCCTGAACGACCACGCGTTTCTCTTCTGTTGCATGCACCACACAGTTGCGAGTTTCATACAACTTCACATTTTCTCCCACCACATTGTTGCCATCTTTGTCCACAGGCGCCAATGTGTGCAGTGAACCCCATGTGCCCACATCGCTCCAACCGAAGTCTGCAGGGAACACAAAAATTTCATCCGCACGTTCCATTACCGCATAATCAATGGAGATACTTTGGCATTTCGGGAACTGCTCATCAATCATCGCCTGCTCCTTCTCCGTCCCATAATAAGGCAGCAGATCCTCAAAGATTTTCGAAATCTCTGGCTCGTAGATGCGCAACGAGTTGACAATCGTGCTCACGTTCCAGACAAAGATTCCTGAATTCCAGAAAAAGTCACGCTTCTTCAGATACTGCACCGCTGTCTTGTAGTCGGGTTTCTCCTTGAACGAATCCACACGGAAAATTTCTTTATTTCTCAACGAAGGCACTTGTAAGTCTGCTTGAATATAGCCATACCCCGTTTCAGGGCGAGTTGGTTCCATACCCAACGTCACAATGGCATCGGTTTCTGCCGTGAAGTTCAAAGCAGAACTGATAACCCGCTGAAATTCCACCACGTCCGTCACCAGATGGTCTGCAGGCGTGATGACCAGATTAGCTTTCGGATTCTGCGCTTTGATGCGCCAACTCACATAAGCGATGCAAGGAGCCGTATTGCGACGGCATGGCTCCAAAAGAATATTTCTCTGGGGAATATCGGGAAGTTGCTCAGCAACAATATCCGCATACCTCTGCGACGTGACCACCCACACATTTTCGGGGGCGACCATGCCTTTGAAGCGGTCATAAGTCATCTGGATAAATGTGCGCCCTGTCCCAAAAACATCAATAAACTGTTTAGGGTATTCCGTTGTGCTCATAGGCCAGAAACGGCTACCCACACCTCCTGCCATAATGACAAGGTTGTTGTTAAGGTTAATGTTCGTACTCATAATGGTCAAGCAGTTTAATTTTCCACCTTAAAATCTCTAAAAGAAATGCAAAGATATGGAAAAAATGAAAAAATAAAGAATTGAGGAGTTGAAAAAGTAAAAAAAACTTATAAAAACTTCGTGTATCAGCAAGAAAATCCTAATTTTGTGAAAAAAATTGAACATTAATCGTAAATAGAAAATGGTTAACAACCCCATGACCCTCATTGCTGACAGTGGCTCCACCAAAACAGCATGGTGCCTGACCGAAGACCCTCAACACGTAATATACACCCAAGGAATCAACCCTTTCCAACAAAATGAGGAGGAAATCGGTTCTATTCTCCAACACGAACTGCTGCCTCATCTTCACACCTATCTGTCCAAGAATCGTGACATTGATGCCATCCATTTCTATGGTGCCGGATGTACACCCGAGAAATCCCCCATCGTGGCACAAGCCTTACGGCAGGTTATCAGCATGACTGCCCGCATCAGTGTGGAGAGCGACATGCTCGGAGCCGCACGAGGACTTTGTGGACGCTATCCCGGCATTGTTGCCATTCTCGGCACAGGCAGCAATTCTTGCTACTATGACGGCCGCACGCTCCACCCCGGCATTCCTGCTCTTGGTTACATTCTCGGTGATGAAGGCAGCGGTGCCTACATTGGCAAACGGCTTGTGGGCGACATTCTCAAGCAACAACTGCCTGAGGACATTTGCAAAGTCTTCTTCGACGAGACACATGAAACCCAAGCCAACATCATCCAACATGTGTATCGCACTCCCCTGCCCAACCGTTATCTGGCCTCCCTCAGCCCCTTCTGTTCCCGTCATCGAGAGCATCCAGCCATCCATGCGTTTCTCCTCGACTGTTTCGAACAGTTCTTCCGTCGCAACATCATCCCGCTTACTTCCCAACTCACAATTCAGGACGTTCATCCTTCAGTCCTCTCTACGGTTCACTTCATCGGGAGCATTGCCCACTACTACCGCCCCGAACTCACGGAAGCCGCCACTCGCTGCGGATTCTGTGTCGGCACCATCATCCAATCGCCCCTTGATGGCATGGTGGCATTTCATGGACAATAAGCACACAGGACTCATGAACGAACACTCGCAAGACATATGAGGGCTGAATTAGCAGAATTTTCGAAAAAAAGCAAAAAATGACAGAAGAAAATCAAAAAAGGCACATCCGTCGCCGGATGTACCTCTGATATGTTGCAGATGCTCATGTTACATCGCCACAAGACTATCTCTACTTTTTCTTGGGAGCAGCCTTGGGAGCTGTAACTTTCTTAGCTGCTGCCCCTGCCGCAGGTTGGGCCTTTTCGGCTGCTTTCTTGGCAGCGGCAGGCTTCTTGGGGACAGCTTTCTTCACAGGCTTCTTCTCTTCCACTTCCGTGGGATTGAATTTCTCCAGTTTTTTGCGTAGGCGCTCGATTTCCTTATCCTTGGCAGCCAGTTCATCATCCTGATTTTTAATCATGGTAATGAGTCCATCAATTTCTTCATTATCAGCGCCTCCGTAAAGGTTGTTAACACGAGAAATGAAATCACCAAGAATATTCATATAGTTGGTGAAAGCATCGTATGGACTATCGTAAATGCCACGATACTGATAGCCAGGTTTTGTGGTCATGAAACGGAAGTTGTTGGATGCCTGCAAGGAATCCCAGTCCATCTGAATGCGACGGTCGCCACATACACGCACACGGTCTGCCACACTGTAGAGTTTGTTGAAAGCTTCACGCTGCATGACGTTGCCGAGCCAACAAGAAGTGTCGCGTTCCTCGTCAACCCACGAGATGTTATAAGGAACCTCGATAGCTCCCACGCTCTTTTCGGCACAAAGTTCTGACGGCAGGGCGAAACCAATGCCGCGCTCCTTTGCCAAGACTGGGATGGCTTTGAGGAATTCGAGAATGCCACTCTGAAGCGGATGGAAAATGCCGAAGGTGACAAGTTCACCAAATATATTGATGATGTTTTCACCTTCAGGGGTGGAAGCAATCCAATCGAGCCACTGGTCAGCCATGAGCGGATGAGAAGTGAAGCGTTCGGTGATGTCCTCTGACAAGTTGATGTCGCGCATCAACAACTTCAAGCGTGGGTCGCTTGCACAATGATACAAATAATGCGGGGACTTCCAACCAAGCACCTGCTTGGCACCTTCAGTCAGAATTCCCTTGAAGCCCATTGCTGCCACCTGTGCACCAATCTCGTCGTTGTAGATAAGAGAGGAGTTGCGGAACACTTTAGGACGCTTGCCAAAAAGTTCCTTGACGCGGTCGCTCATACGTTTCACCTCAGCTACAAAACTCTCCTCATTGGCAAGTGAGGAAAGACCGTGGCTATAAGGCTCGCACAAGAACTCGACCTGCCCCGTGGAGTTGATTTCACGCAACAAGTCAATCACCTGCGGAGCATGGAATTCCAACTGCTCAAGACCCACGCCAGAAAGAGAAAAGGCAACCTTGAATTCTGGATGGTCTCTACACATCTGAATAAGTGTCTGCAAAGCGGGCACGTAACTGCGCTCTGCGATGTCGTTGATGGAACGCTCATTCTCGTAATCATCATAGTAATAATGATCACGACCGATGTCGAAGAAACGGTAACGCTTGAGATGAATAATTTGATGTATCTCAAAATAAAGACAAATCCTTTTCATATTCTAATAATTCGTTTAGTTCATTGTTTTTAGTGAATAAATCCTCCGTTGTAAATGCACTCGTCATAGAGTTTGCGGATGCGGTGACCGACTTTCAACCATGTGATCTCTGCCACTTCCTTTAAGCCTTCTTCTTGCAGATATTTGTGCAGTCCCTCGTTAGTGCAGAGAGAATAGATGGCATCAGCCATGGCATTGATGTCCCAATAATCCACCTTGATGACTTTGTCGAGTATCTCGCCACAACCTGACTGTTTGGAAATGATGGATGGAGTGCCACACTGCATCGCCTCCAATGGCGCAATGCCAAAGGGCTCTGACACGGATGGCATGACAAACACATCGCTTGCCTTGTAACATTCATACACTTGCTTTCCACGCAGGAAACCGGGGAAATGAACACGGTCAGCAATGCCTTTGGCTGCCGCAAGATCCACCATTTCCCAATATTTGTCACCCGAACCTGCAAAGCAGAAACGAATGTTCTTGGAACGCTTGCAGACGAGGTCTGCTGCCTCAATAAAGTATTCGGGACCTTTTTGCATCGTGATACGTCCAAGGAAGGTGACCACCTTCTCCTTGCCATGGTCAACACGAGGAATGTCCAGATACTCTTGTGGAAGTGGATAGACTGCATTATGCACGGCAAAGCACTTACGTGGGTCTTGATGATACTCACGGATGACAGTCTGACGGGTCAATTCTGACACACACATGATGCAGTCAGCATGATCCATACCATTTTTCTCTATAGAATAAACGGTAGGATTCACCTTACCACGCGAACGGTCGAAATCGGTTGCATGTACGTGAATGCAGAGTGGCTTACCACTGACCATTTTAGCATGAACACCTGCTGGATAGGTGAGCCAGTCATGAGCATGGATGATATCGAACTGTTCAGAACGAGCAACGACTCCTGCAATAATGGAGAAGTTGTTGATCTCATCGTGAAGATTGCTGGGATAGCCACCCGCAAACTCCATGCAACCCATATCGTTGACATTCATATAGGAGAAGTCAGCATAGATATGATCACGGAAATTGTAGTATTCCTCGGGAGTCATATAGCCGGGAATATGACTCTTCACATAATCATAGTCATGCCCACGATACACTATAGGCACTTGGTTCATGCCAATGATACGAAGGAACTTCTCCTCCTCCCCACAAGGCTTGGGAAGGCAAAAGGTAATTTCCGCATCGGGCTGACCTTCAATCATTCCCTTGGTGATGCCATAGGAAGCAACTGCAAGTCCACCATAAATCTTAGGAGGGAATTCCCAACCAAACATTAAAACTTTCATACCTCTGTCCTCCGTTAATAATTATAGAATTTAGAAAGAACCTTATTCACACGCAACACAGCAGCCACATTCATGGCAAAAGAAAGAGCGCCTCGGCCACTGAAAGGAGGGTTGCCATCGAAGAGTTCTGGCAGCGTGCCAATACAATGGTAGTTCATCTCTTCTTCGAAACCCAAGAAACAACGGTCAACCCATGAGAGTCCGCTTCGCTTGTAAATTTTGAGGCAGGTCTCGAGGTAGAAACCTGACAACCAAGGCCACACGGTACCCTGATGGTAAGCGGCATCACGCTGTGCCTGACCTCCCACATAGACGGGGTTGTATGCGCCAGACTTCGGCGAGAGGGAACGCATGCCTTTCGGGGTGAGCAATTCCTTGGTACAAATGTCGAATATCTTCTTGCGTTCGGGTGTAGTCAACGGGCTGTATTCGAGAGATGAGGCAATAAGCATATTGGGACGGACTTCCCAGGAGATGTAACCTTCATCCACATAGTCAAGCAGATAACCATGCTCGTTCAAGAATGTTTCTTTGAAAGACTTACCGGTCAGTTCTGCCAATCGAGTATAATCACCAGCCTCAGCATGACGTCCTTTTGCCATCAGCATCTCGGCATAGAACAGCAAGGCATCGTACCAAAGAGCATTGATTTCCACCACATAGCCAGAACGAGGCACCACAGGCACACCATTCACTTCAGAATTCATCCATGTGACTGCATGGTCACGTCCATTGGTGAAGAGGAGTCCATTGTCATGCAGCAAAAGATTGGGATGCTTGCCTTGACGGATGAAATCAATGATTTTACCGACAAGTTTCCCGTACTTCTCCATCGCTGCCTCAGTGCTGACCAATCGAGAGTATTGCTGGATGCACCACACTGCCCACAAAAGGACATCGGGTTTCTCCATCTCACACATCATGATGTTCGTGTCCGTCCCATCCATAAAGTCATTTAAAGCCTTCACGGCTGTCTTCATAGCCTTCTCATAGTATTCAACTTCGTCAATCGCTAATGTAAGACCAGGAAGGGAAACAAACATGTCACGCGCACGGCATTTGAACCAAGGATAACCTGCAATAATATAAGTCTCGCCATCACGCTCGTAATGGAACTGGTGGGCTGCATTGACCAGACACGATTGGAAGTTGGTGCGTGGTACATGAACGTCATATTCATGGTCAAATATTTTCTTCATCTGGTTGGTTTTCAACTCACTCAATCCCGCAGCAAACACAACACTCTCTCCTTTCTTGATGTCAAACTCAAAGTAGCCCGGCACATACAAATCTTCTCTGTACTCATAACCTAACTCTTGTTCCTTCTGATACTCGATACCGCGATACCATGCTGGATCAAAAACAAACTCGTTCTTCTTGTTGAGCTGCATCATCAGTTCGGGATAGCCGGAATACATACGAGTCTTGATTCCATTGTCTATCAAGTCATACTTTCTGCTGGCACCAGCATTCTCATGCGTACAATCCTCCACACTACGGAAGGCGAGGAATGGGCGCAAACGAAGGGTTGTTGCAGAATGGGCATCAAGCAATGTGTAACGAATCAGGATCCGATTTTCAAAATGCTGAAAAACCTTCTCCTTTTTCAAAATCACACCACCTACACGATAGATAGTTGTTGGCAATTTTTCCCATTCACATGAACGGATGTATTTATGCCCATTGGGACTAAACACATTGCCCGAGTATTTGTGAAGTCCAAGATTGAACTGTGCACCATGCTGAATGACTGTCTCGTCAAGCGACGAAAGAAGCACATGGTTTCCACCATCCAACTCTTTGACAGGAACGACCAACAAACCGTGATACTTACGCGTATTACAGTCCACGATTGTAGAGCATGAATACGCACCAGACCTGTTTGTCCGCAAGATCTCTTTGGGCAGAGATTCTTGCAGATTGGTCATTTGAGCTTTATCAAAATGCAAATAACTCATAGTTGTATTTTAAGGTATTGTTGCTTTTAGATTTCGGTATAAATTTCATTTTTCAAATTTAAGGACTTTTTTTGGCGTACACAACCTTTCTCCCATTTTTTTTCAAAAAAAAATTGCACAAAGACTGAAAAACCTCATGAAACATGCTAAATAGCAGAAAAATCGCAGAAAAGGTTTGTTTAATTTGCAACTTGTGTGTAACTTTGCATTACAAAAAGTTTTAAGGTAATGAGAAAAAAGGATTTGGCTGCAATGATAAATGTAGAAAGCAGCCTTCAGGATATTATGCAGATGCTTTCACCCCAAGAGCAAGAGGAGTTGAAAGATGGCATGTCCATACAACACTTCAAAAAAAATGAAACACTCTACCAAGAAGGTGAAGTGCCTCAAATGTTTCATTGCCTTATCAGTGGCAAGGTGAAAATATATAAAGGTGGTATCGGAGGAAGGACACAGATAGTACGCGTCATCAAACCTGTCGAGTATTTCGGTTACCGGGCCTATTTTGCAAACCAAAACTATGTGACCTCTGCCGCTGCCTTCGAGTCCAGCACCGTATGCCTCATTCCTATCGAGATGATGGAGAGATGGATTATGGAGAATCGGCAACTGGCTCTCTTTTTCATTCGACAGTTAGCGATAGAAGTGGGCAATTCTGATCAGCGCACCGTCAACCTCACCCAGAAACACATCCGAGGCCGTTTGGCAGAATCCCTTTTGTTTCTTCGTGACAGTTATGGACTAGAGGAAGACGGAGCCACGCTTTCCATCTACCTCTCGCGTGAAGACCTTGCCAACATGTCAAACATGACCACATCGAATGCCATCCGCACATTGTCGGCATTTGCACAAGAAAAAATCATCGCCATCGATGGTAAGAAAATCAAACTCATCGATGAAGAATGTCTGGAAAGAATCAATAAGATTGGGTAAAATTACTCCTGCGACACAACAGGAACGATAAAGTTCAACGCTTCTTTTTCAATGCCGACTTTCATCGGAGCCGGATGCTTGGATTGCAACACGACACCATCAAGAGAGACCAAAGCCTTATCCACATCATTGACAATGACTTGGCGGGCACGATAAGGATGCACATTTTTATAATTCAGGAAACGTCCCTTACCCAACAACCAAAATCCTTCAAAAAGTTGCCACCATTGAGGGCGAGTGATCAAAGACAGGTCTAACAGACCATTGTATGGTACAGAATTGGGGGTCTGTCCGTATCCATGACAGTTACCGATGCACACTGACATATATTTATCCACAACCGTTTCTGTCTCAATCTTGAAAGAGAAATTATACTGCTTTCGTTCAAAGATTCGACTAATCAGGGCAGGAATGATGGAAAGTTTACGTGACCCAATGATTTGAGCAGCCTCATTGGTCGTCTTAATGAGCCTTGCACCGAGACCTATATTGATGCAATTCAAGAAATATCGCCTTTGTGGTATATTATCATCCTGATAGGTACAGCATCCCACATCAATTTTTCTGACATGATGAGCAATGATGCCATCGACTGCCAGTTTATAATCATTCACCGACACTCCCCAAAAACGAGAAAAATCGTTGGCAATTCCATTGGGAATGTTCGCAAGAGCAAAATCGTCAGGCAAAGACTCACGGCACTGCATGACAGCATTGACAGCCCGATTGAGAGAGCCATCCCCCCCCACGACCACGATGACATGATACCCGTTTTCACACATCATCTTCGCCAACCGCTCCACAGAATCTGGAGTTTCAGACTGCAGGAAATCATACTGCATTCCTTTCTTCTCCATATACTTACGGATCAGTGTCCACCGCTTTCGCGAGTTGTCAAAACCTGAATGCGGATTATATATTACACCTATGCGATTTGTTGCTTCCATAATTCTTTCACTTGTTCCACACGTTCCCCCATCGGCATCTCAACACTAAGCCAATGAATCTGAATGCCACGACGTTCCTCCATGCCACGAAACCACGTCATCTGCCGCTTGGCAAACTGATGGATGGCAATCTCCAGTAAAGAAACCATCTCTTCATATTGTAACTGCCCAAGCAAATAGAGCGTAACATATTTATACTCTAATCCATAACGGATGAGCCGTTCTGTTGACACTCCCCTATCAATCAACCTTTTGACCTCATCAATCATTCCTTCTTCCAGCCGGGCACGCAACCGCTGACTGATTTTCTTCCTGCGGAGGTCTCTGCTGATATCAAGTCCTATGATGAGCGAACGGAAAGGAGGAAACTCTCTACCATCAAACTCATAGCCCTTAATGACACTTTCGATATACATACCCGTTCCGCCACAAAGAATCGGCATCTTTCCCCGCTCCGTGATGTCCGCATAAGCATCCAGAAAACCCTTCTGCCACTCATATACATTATACCTCGTACCAGCCTCAGCTATATCTATTAAATGGTAAGGAATGTCCTTTCCTCTCACATGATAGTCTGCCAAATCTTTGCCAGTGCCAATGTCCATGCCTCGATATACCTGTCGGCTGTCAGCACTGATAATCTCCCCATCCATTTCATACGCCAGCTGTGCAGCAAAAGTTGTTTTACCACACGCCGTCGGTCCCAATATGGTCAGCAGATCATTCAAGGCAAACAATTTAGATAGACAATTCATCAAGCACCCGTATAAGACTCTTATTCATTGCCTTATCAGAGCGGATGGCATCAGAAAATGGCACATAGACCACTTGGTCATTGCGTATGCCTACCATCACGTTGCGCTGTCCGTCAAGAATGGCGTCAATCACACCTGCTCCCAATCGGCTCGCCAAGATTCGGTCGCGAGCTGAAGGAGAACCGCCACGCTGCAAATGCCCTAAGATGGACACACGCACATCGTACTGAGGATATTCCTTCTTCACTCTATCGGCATAGAACATCGCACCACACTTCGGGCTTTCACTCACGATCACTATGCTTGAATTCTTACTTTTGCGAATACCTCTGCCGATGAAATGTTCCAGTTGGTCGGCATCTGTACTGTCTTCAGGGATGATGGCAGCCTCCGCACCACTGGCAATCGCACTGTTCTGCGCCAGGAAACCAGCATCACGTCCCATCACCTCCACAAAGAAGATACGTTCGTGTGAATTGGCCGTATCGCGTATCTTATCCACACACTCAACAATTGTGTTCAACGTCGTGTCATAACCAATGGTTAGGTCTGTACCATAAAGGTCATTGTCGATGGTTCCAGGCAATCCGATGCATGGTACATCATACTCTTGCGCAAAGATACGGGCACCAGTCAAAGAACCATTACCACCAATCACAACCAAAGCATCTATATCCTCCCCTTGCATCACCTCATATGCCTGCTTCCGACCCTCGGGAGTCATAAAAGCCTTGCTGCGGGCACTCTTCAAGATTGTGCCTCCTCGCCCAATGATGTTGCTCACACTTTCAGTCGTGAGTTCCTTGATTTCACCATTCACCAACCCATCATATCCTCGATAGATGCCTTTCACCCGAAAACCCTTGCAAATTGCAGAACGAGTCACTGAGCGGATGGCAGCATTCATGCCAGGAGAATCACCCCCAGATGTCAGAATACCTATACAATTGATTTTACCCATATTTGTTTTCTTCTCTTCTTAGATAAATTCCTTTTTACTATTATATCAATGTGTAAGCCAAAACACAAGCAATCCCGCCATCCATGCAACAAATGCACGCCAGAGATAATGACGGATATACCACTTAAAGCGAATACGCTCCACCTCCAGCACAGCTTGCCCAGCCATCGAGCCCACAAAAAGCAAACTGCCACCACATGCACAACAGAAGGAAAGCAACTGCCAATAGATGCCATTCTGCGCAAACTCCGATGTGGAGTCCACATCTACCTGGAATATGTTCATACCCGTCATCATCAACGGTACATTATCCATAATCGAAGAAAGCGCTCCGAATGCCGCACCATATACATACACATTATTAATATGCTCCTCAAGCCAGTTTCCCACGAAATCGAGCGCACCACACTCAGTAAAGGCACCGACACCCAAGGAGACGCCAATGAAATAGAGAATCATGCGCATACCTATAAACTCCGTGTTGCGGAAATAATGACGTTGCACCAACAGCACATTACCATCCCGTTCCAAGTTGCAAAGCCCCTCAATCGCCCATATCAGAGCCAAGACCGACAACGAGCCTAGGAACGGAGGCAATTTCGTGATGTAATGAAACGATGGGATAAACCACAAGCCAGCAATGCCGAGAATCAGCAGAAGCACCTTCTGCCATGCTGCCAAATAAGAATCATCGCCATCAAAACGGGAAAGCGCCGAGAAGATTTCCACTCGTCCGTGCAACTTCATACCAATCAGCACATTAAAAACGCACAGACTGACGAATGCTGGCAAGAACAATCCTGCCGCATAAGCAGACGGAGTGATGGCGCCTCTCACCCACAGCATGACCGAAGTCATATCGCCAATTGCTGTAAAACAACCACCCAGACAAGCCGCAATCATGATGGTGCAAGCATAGATGACACGCTGATGATGATTCCGCACAATCTGCGAGATAATACTCATCATCAACACCACCGTTGTCAAGTTATCCACATTGGCAGAGATGGCAAATGTCAACAGCGAGATGACCCACAAGAACAAACGGCTATTGCGCATACGAAGCCACTCTATCAGCGAATCAAACACACCGTTGTTGTGCAGCACCTCTACAATCGTGTTAGTGGCAATCAAAAACAAAATGACAGAACAAGCCTCACCTATATACTTGGCAAGGACATTCTCCGCCACAAAATACTTCAAGCTGTCACTTGTCGATTCACCACCAGCCAAATACGCACTATAATCATCGCCATGCATCAGAAAGACAAAGTCCTCACCATTTAGCAAATATATCACCCAAGCAATCACGCCACATACCATCGCAACGGTGGCACGATTGACATGATGCATCTGTTCGGTACTCATCAGCACAAAGCCAACAAACACGACAGCCACGATGATTAAAGTCATTAATAGCATAATACCACTCTTTTCTTTTGTTTTGAACGAAGGGCATTCCCCTAAAGAAATGCCCTTTTTACCTTCGAGCGGCAGACGGGACTCGAACCCGCGACCCTCGGCTTGGGAAGCCAATGCTCTACCAACTGAGCCACTACCGCAAAAAACTTATTTTCAAATCGTGGTGCAAAGATAGAAAATAATTAGGAATTAGGAATGAAGAATGAAGATTTTTTTCCCTTTGAGCGTGTTTTTTATGACCAAGGAGATATTTCCTAACATCTAACTCCCCATTTCCAATTCAAGTTCCGCACCTTTAACTTTGTCGAAGGCTGGATACACCTCAATAATAAAAATAAAATGCCTCAACTTTCGGAAGTCATAAAAACCACAGATTGTACAGATTACACGGATTTTTTTTAACAACGAACCTTTAGCTCGGCGTAGCCAATTTCCCTAATTTTACGAATTTTTCTTTTCAATGCCGCAAGCGGCAACGAAGGAAAACGAATGGAAGGCGTTCCACATTCGGAGAAATCAGAAGGATTTCATTCGGCGGGCTTGCCCATAAAAACAATTCGGAAAAATTCGTTGTTGAAAAAAGAACTCCCGAAACTTAAATAAAATGCCTTTTATTTTGTATTGTGTTCGGCTTTCACTACCTTTGTACCATGATTCTAAAGAAACTGACCATACTCAATTACCGCAACATCGCAACAGCCGAACTGGAGTTTTCCCCCAAGGTAAACTGCTTTGTGGGACAAAACGGTGAGGGTAAGACCAATGTGCTGGATGCCATCTATTTCCTCTCACTCACTAAGAGCACAGCCAACAGCATCGACTCCGCCAACATACGTCATGGGGAAGAAATGATGATGGTGCAAGGTATCTACGACCTGAATGGCATCGAGGAGGAAATCTCCATCGGCATGAAGCAGCACCAGAAAAAACATGTGAGGCGCAACAAGAAAGAATACAAACGGCTGACCGAACACATCGGACTGCTGCCACTCATCATTGCCTCGCCCAACGATGCCACCATCATCTCTGGCGGAAGCGAAGAACGACGCAGGCTGATGGATATGGTCATCTCACAATATGACACCGAATACATGACCGCTCTCCTGACATACAACAAAGCCTTACAACAGCGCAACGCCATGCTCAAGGCAGAAGAAGAGCCCAATCCCGACATCATGAACATCTACGAAGAAATGATGGCAGAAAATGGAGAGCGCATCTATGCCAAGCGGCAAGCGTTCATCGAAGAATTCACACCCGTATTTCAGCAATTCTACGCTGTCATCTCCGGAGGCAATGAGCAAGTGTCGCTTCGTTACAATAGCCATTGTCAACGTGGCCCCCTGCTCGACATCATCCAGCGTGACCGCCAGAAAGACCGCATCGTGGGATACTCTCTTCACGGCATTCACAAAGACGATCTGGAGATGAATCTCGACGGCTACCCCATTAAGCGCGAGGGTTCACAAGGGCAGAACAAGACCTACATGATATCCCTCAAACTTGCACAGTTCGACTTTCTCAAACGCACGGGCAGCAAAACCACTCCCCTGCTCCTGCTCGATGACATCTTTGACAAACTCGACGCCCAACGTGTGGAGCAAATCGTCAGCCTCGTCTCCGGCGATGCTTTCGGGCAAATATTCATCACCGACACCAATCGTGAGCACCTTGACAAGATACTTGAACGGTCACAAGGAAATTATAAAATCTTCCACGTTGAAAGTGGCAACATCACCTTTTGACACTCTCCTTCAATAAAAGTTTAACCGACACTTACATCTTCAAATCATTCCCGACAACCTCCCATGAGAAAAAGCAATATAGAACGAATCGACGCCGTTATTCAGCAGTTCATGCGCATCAACGGTATTGAGACCCCCTACAACCAATACCGTCTCATCGAAGCATGGCCCATCGTCATGGGGCCCAACATTCAGCGCTACACAGGTGACATCTTCATCAAGAACCAAACGCTTCACGTACAAATCACCTCCCCTGCCGTCAAGCAGAATCTCCTCATGGAGCACCGCGCCTTAGCCCGCAAACTCAACGAACATGTCGGTGCCCAAGTCATCGAGGACATCCATTTCTACTAAGCAATCCTTGATTCAACCAATCCACAATGACAAGAAATGAAAAAGGAAGTTCGGAACACCATGTTCCCAGAACTTCCTTTTCTCTCATATATTTTAGGTTCACCAGTAAAACCCTGTGTGTGGATTTGGATAAATCCTATAAATCTGCTGAATCAGCTTAATCATCCCAAAGGGGTATGTTTTTATATAAACAAG
>Ga0256404_1004571_pt1 | contig 25947 bp, 24 predicted proteins | sample RumenRJG_01DNA_FD_185990 | JGI IMG/M metagenome (GOLD analysis project Ga0256404, IMG submission 185990) | Bovine rumen microbial communities from Lethbridge, Alberta, Canada - RJG_01 | ecosystem: Host-associated > Mammals > Digestive system > Stomach > Rumen | place: Canada: Alberta | collected...
TACCATGGCAAGACCTGCTGTTTCTCGTCCTGTCATGTCAGTGGTGATTGGGCTAGATTCGCCGAAATCTCTCCAAGAGAATTCATAAGAAGTTGCCGAGTCCCAGTTTGGCTTGAGAGTGAGCACACGCTGGAAACTTGCATTGAAAGAAGGAAGGTCTTCCCGATTGAAGACAACCGCTATCGAGTCAATGACACTATAATTGCGGCCGAATTGTATATGCAGGTACGTGTTAAAATCCGCGATTGCTTCATTGGATGGCGAGCCATTGGAATCGGTTTCCCTGATGACACGTTGGAGTTCAGGAGAGTTTTGCACGTTCATCATCAGGGCCAACACATCATTCAGTCTTCCGTTCAGATAATTGGTGGTGAGTTTAAGAACGGTAGCTGTGCTTTCACTGATTGTTTCCTTTTGGTTGTTCCTAGCAATCCGAAAGGAAGCGACAAATGTTGTAAGCGATGCTGCGAGTACAACAGGAACAAAAATACATGTAACCAAGAACTGGAAAGAAACAGGTCTTTTCCGGATTCGCAAGTGCATGATATCTCCCTCCTTGATTTTCTTTAGAAATCACGGAGAGCGCAAGTGTGGTGTCCATTTAACATCTATACAATTCCGATTGTTAGTATCGGAAGAAAAAGAATATCTCATTTTATGACAGGGGCCGGACATTCCATGCTTAGATCCGATAGGGGGAACTAACATGTTGCCTTCCTGACGGACAAGGGAATGCAAGTACGCGGTCTTGTCCACGTACACGTAGCCCCCCCGCCGGAGATTCTCGAACGAGCCGTTCGCCGTCATGATGGGAAGAAGTTGCTTGCTCATGACTCAAGGTGTGCTTGTGGCAAAGAACGGAGACCGATATGTGCTTCGCAACTGTGTTTCCCTCACAGCTGGTCATGCTGCAACATCGAATAGCAACCGTTTTCCGAGAAAATCAGATGGTCGAGCAGGGGAATGCCGAGCAGAGTCCCTGCTCTTTTGATGCGCTCGGTCACCTCCAGGTCCTCGTCCGAGGGATTCAGGTTTCCCGAAGGGTGGTTGTGTGCGACAATCAGGGCGCTTGCCCGTTTTTCGATGGCAGGAGCGAAAACCTCTCTCGGATGGACGAGCGACTGGCTGACCGTGCCGAGCGAGACAAGGGTGGTTGCCAGCACCTCGTGCGCGCCATTCAGGGCGACGGCGAGAAAGACTTCCTGCATCCTCTGGCCGTAATGACGGATCTGGAGGTACAGGTCTTGGGGTTTGAGGATCTGCCGGCCGAGATAGCGGTTGTTTCTTCTTCCCAGTTCGAGAGCCGCAGCGAGAAGGCAGGCCTTTGCCTGTCCGATGCCTTGAATGTGCAAGAAATCGGTGACTTCCGCATCCTGATTCCGGTCAAGGAAGTCGAGTACCTTTTTTGCCAGGGCGTGGATGGGTGCTTCTTTTGTGCCGCTTCCGAGCAGGATCATCACCAACTCAAGGTCACTGAGATGCTGGGCGCTGGTTTGCTCCAGGCGCTCACGTGGCCGTTCTTCGACCGCCATATGCTTGATGGGGCCGAGATGCATCAACTGTTCTTTGTACGTCATACCCTATAAAACGGCAAAAAGTCCCATGTCGGATGGTTGGACAGAAAACTTTCGCTGTGATACAAACGTGGATATGGAGAAAACCTATCGCATCGGTGACGTCGCCCGTATCTGCGGGGTCACGGTCCGGACTGTCCGTTACTACGAGGACCTCGGTTTGCTGAAGAGCAAGAGCCGCACCGAGGGAGGGCAGCGTGTCTACACGGAAAGCGATATCGTATATCTCAACCGCATCCTTGAGCTGAAGGAACTGGACTTCTCGCTGGACGAGATCGGCCATGTCATCAAGCTTGGTCCCGGCGATAGTGACGGCAGCCAGAGACGGAGCGCCCTCTTGAAGGAATACCGCTATAAGCTCTCGGCCGCCATGGAACGTCAGGCGGCCCTTGAGAAACGCATCAGCGATCTTTCCTGGCATATCCGCCAGCTGGAAAGCGGAATCAACTGGCAGGAGTGCCCGGGAAGCGCCTGCGCTTCCTGTTCCTTTCGGGAGAAGTGCCGCTTCTTTCGGCAACCTGCCAGATGACGTCCTGGTCCTCGTCAGTCCTGTGTGTTCCGATAGTTCTCGAAATAGCCGTTGATGGTCTTGGCAAGCTTCTTGGTCGTCTCCTCGGGACTTGCCGCGCTGTCCAGCATATCGACGATTCCCTTCTGGAAGGCGTAATAGATTTCGTAGCTGGAAGGAACCCAGATGCCTTGCAGAAGGGGATTGCTCTCCCGCATCTGGTCGATGGCGACGGAGAAGAGCGGATGTTCCTCGCAGTGCTTCTTGAACTCCTCCATCTGGTAGGTTCCTTCGTTGACCGGGAAATATCCGGTGGCGATATGCCAGGCAAGCTGTTGCTCCATGCTGACGGCAAAGGCGACGAAGGTGAAGGCCGCATCCTGATGGCCGCTCTTGTTGTCCAGGGCGTACAGGGCGCCACCACCGATATTGACGCCACCGGTGGCCTTCTCGTCGACCATCGGCAGGTTGGCGACGCCAAGCTCGAACTTGCCTTTGGTCATCTCCATCATGGTGGTCAGGGCGCTGGTGGACTGCGCCATCATCGCTGTCTTCCCGCTGGCGAATTCTCCGGTCACCCCGCTGGTCGCGTTATCCAACGCCCCGGTGTCATGCAGGGCCTGCCATTTCGTCAGGAAGTTTACCATGGTGCCGTTCTGGTCGAAGAGCACCTTGGTCGGAATTCCATCGTGGCCGTTGTTCTGGTCGACAATCAGGGAAAGCCCGTCCTGCTGGCCCAGCCAGGCGCAGAGCTCGTAGGTGGTGGGGACGCCGGCATAGCCATAGCGGGTCACGTTGCCGGAGCTATCCCGCTTGAGCAAGCGCTTGGAATCCTCTGCCAGCTCATCCAAGGTCTTTGGAGCCTCGGTGATTCCCACCTCGTCGAAGGCGCTTTTGTTGTAGTAGAGCAGGATAGTGGAGGCGTTGAAGGGCATGCCGATCATCTGCCCCTTGTACGTCTGCGAAAGACGGGCGGAGCTGACAATCTGGGAAAGGTCGTAGCCGTTTTCCTTTGCAAGCAGCTCCATCGGGACCAATGCCTTGTTGTCCCGGATGTCGAGCACCGCCTGGGCATCGAACTGGACCAGGTCGGGAAGATCCTCTAGGTCGTTTCCCTGCCAGATGGCTTTCGCCTTGGTCAGCACGTCGCTCGCCTTGCCCTGGTAGACAGCATCGACGTGGATACGCTTTTCCTTGCCGACCGTATTGTTGAATGTGTCGACAAGGTCCGCTGTCGCTTCGCCTAGGATGCCGGAGTTCGAATGCCACCAGGTGATGTTGGTCACTTCGTTGGTGTTCTTCTGTTCCCGCCCGCCAGCAGCGAAGGCCGTCATGGAGGCGAGCAGCATCGCCACAATCAAATAACGTTTCATTGGTTCATCTCCCTGAAAACCGGGTACTGATTCCCTCGAAGATCCGCCTACGCATGGCGAGTACGAGAAGCAGCATCGGTGCAGTCAGAAATACGATGGCCGCGAACTGCGGTCCCAAATCATAAGTCTCGCTGAAACCCAGCATGGTGAGGCCGACCTGGACGGTCCGCATCGAATCCCTGCTGGTCACCAGCAAAGGCCAAAGATAGGCGTTGAAATACCCGGTGAAGGATTGGACGGCGATGGCGAGGAGGACGCTTTTGCTCATCGGAGCGAGCATGGTCATCATGAAGCGCAAGTCCGAGCACCCCTCCAGATATGCTGCCTCGCGGTATTCCGGGCTCACGGTCAAGAAGTATTGCCTGAGCAGGAAGACCGCCGTAGGGCTGAAGATGCCCGTAACCACCAGCCCGAGATAGGTGTTGACCAGCCCCATCCTGCGGACTTCCAGATAATTGGCAAGAAGCAGGGCGTCTCCGGGTAGCAGCATGCTGGCAACCAAAATCAGGAAGATCGCTTCCCTGCCGCGGTATTCGAAGGTAGTCAGGCTGTAGGCCGCCGCCAGGCAGACCACCATGCGGAGCCCGGTGCCCATGATGGCGGTGACCAGAGAGTTGTACAGATAGCGTGCCAGATTGCTCGAGGCAAAGGCCCGAACGTAGTTGGACGGGGTGAAAGTCGAGGGCAGGAAGCGGGCAGGAAGCGTGGTGAAATCCCCTCTGGCGAAAAACGAGGCGGAAAGCGCATAGGCCAACGGAAAGAGGATGATCACGGCAAGCAGCACGCTGGCGACATCGCGAAGGCGTTTCATTGGTAGAACACCCTCCTGTGCTGGAGGGCCATTCCGGCCAAGAAGAGCACCAGGCTCATGGAGAAGGCCACCGTCGCCAGAGCGCTTCCCATGGCGATGTTCCCTCCCTTGAACCCTTCAAGGTACATCTGGTAGACGATTGTCTGGGTCGAGCGGAATGGCCCGCCTTCGGTCAGAATCATCACCGGGGAGCAGATGAGGAACGCATCCTTCAGGTTGTTCAGCACCACGAAGACCATCGTCGGCTCGGTAAGTGGAAACTCCAGATACCAGAGTCTCTGCCAAGGGTCCGCCCCCTCCAGGGCTGCCACCTCGTACAGGTCCCGGGGAATGTTGTCCAGGCTGGCAGAGAAGAGCAGGAAGTCGAAGCCGAAATCCAAGTATATGCCGGTGTAGACCAGCATTCCCATGGCGGCTCTGGGGGAGCTGAACCAGCGCACCGATGTGCAGAGGATGCGGTTGTACAACCCGGTGTTCTCGTCAAACAGGGTTTTGAGGATCAGCACGATCGAGCCCATGGCGATGGCGATGGTCGCCATCAACGCGCTCCGGCTCGCCCTGAGCGCCTTGCCTTTGCCGTGGACCAGCAGAGCCGAGAGGAATGTGGCCAGCACATTGCAGGGGACGAACCACAGGGTGAAGGTGATGGTGTTCCGCAAGGAGTCATGGAAGGAATCCGACGCGAACAGGTTCTGGAAATTCTCTAGGCCGACGAAGCGGATCCTTTCACCCGAAGCCCGCACGTGGGAAACACTGTCCAGAATCGTCGCGAAGAAAGGCGCGTAACAGAAAAGAACCGCCAGCCCTAGGGCCGGCAGCACGTACAGATACGGAGCAATCTTCCGAAGCCGTGTTCCTTTCATTGGTTTGCAATGTAAGGAAACTTGTGGTTCTCGACAAGCGTGAAACCAGCCGGATTCCGAAAAAACCGGTTCGTTTGCTTCCCCTGCAGATGGAACGTGTTACGTTGCCGGACCTACGTCAGCTTTTGGCCCGAAGAGCTTGTCGGAGAGGCGTTTGCCCCAGGCTTCGAGCGGTTCGAGCACGTCCCGCTTCACCTCGGGAGCGATATCGGTCGAGGCCATATTTTCCTTGATCTTGCGCTGGTAGAACTCCCAGCTGATCTTGACGCCGCCCGGAGGACTGAGGATACGGCTGGCGCAGAAACTCTTCCATTTGCGTGCCTGGTCTTCGGTCAGCACCTCGGGCCAGTTGCGGGCGACGTGACGCATCAGCATCTCTGGTACGCGCTGGTCCTGGAAGTGGATGCCCAAGGCCAGCTTCTGGCTTGGCGCTGTATGGTGGATTGCCTGGAACTGCATTTTATCGCTGTCGTTGAAGAAGCCGCCGCTGTAAATTTCAAAATCGGTGTCCTTCACATCATCATACTGCTCGGCGGCCTTGGCGTCCCTCAGCATCGGAATCAGCTCTGCGTGCTCCCTCAGCAGCCGGTAGGTCTCGCGGCACTTGTCGCGGTCGATGCCTAGGCGCTTGTAGGTGCCTTCGTCAGGAAAGCTGTGACTGATCGGGGTGACGAAGGGACACCGGTTGACGGCAATCGTGCAGATGCCGGGCACCTGCATCAGTTCCTGCGGGTTCTTGGCGGCAAGGAGCGGCATCGGGTCTTGCATCAAGTCAAAGCAGATGAACGTGTTTCCCACATCCTTCGCAGGGGTGATGGGGACCACCATGGCAGAGTAGCCATTGGGGTTGGTGAAGAGTGCGCTGGTCAGCAGCACCGGGGTGCCGAAAGGGGTCCGGACCAGGTTCTTCAACAGGTTCTTGTTCCGGTATTTCCATGCCCATGCGTACAGCCTTGGCTGTTGCTCCTTGATCAGGCGGGCCACCTCGATGGTGGCGTAGACGTCCACCATGGCGTCATGCGCTCCTGTTTGGTCGATGTGGTTCGCCTCGGTCAGGCTGGTCAGTTTGACAATCGGCATGCCGGTATCCGGGTTGCGTGCCGGCCAATTGATTCCCTCGGGCCGAAGGTCATGGCAAGCCCGGACCATGTCGATGATGTCCCAGCGGGAACAGCCGTTTTTCCATTCCCGCTCGTAGGGGTCGAAGAAGTTCCGGTAGAGACAGCTGCGGATCATCTCGTCGTCAAAGCGGATATTGTTGAAGCCGGCGACCGTGGTGTTGGGCACAGAGAAGAGCGCGTTGACCTGCTTGATCAGCTCATATTCGCACAGTCCCTTCGCTTCGGTTTCCTGGGGGGTGATGCCGGTGACCATGCAGGAAAGCGGGTCTGGCAGGTAGTCGTCACTGATTTTTCCATACAGGACGACAGGACTGCCTACGGGATGCAGGTCCAGGTCGGTCCGCTGGGCGGCGAACTGGGCGATGCGGTCATAGCGGGTGTTGAGGCCAAAGGTCTCCAGGTCATACCAAAGAATGGTCTCGGGTGTTTTTTCCATGGAAGAAATTGTACCATAACCGTCTCTTTTGGAATAGGATGGGCTATGCGCAGAATCCTGACGATGCTGGTGTTCCTGGTGGTTGTCTTTCCCTTGTCTGCTCTCGAGGTATCGGACAATGATTATCTCGTCGCCCGCGCGGCAGTGACCGATTGTGCCCTCGCGGTGACTGCCGGCTACATCGCCGATCCCCAGTATTTCATGCCCGGCTGTACGCTGGGTCAGGAAACGATTCCCCGTACATTGATGGTCGTTCAAAGCGATTTGAGTGGGTATTTGCCCATGATTCCTGCTAAAATAGGCAATCAAACATGGTACCAACGGCTTGCCAGCCAGACGAAAGGACCGCTGGACGATCAGTGCCGGACCATCCTGTCTGTCCATGATTGGAGGAAGGGCGACATCCTCCTTTCCGGTACCTATCGGGCAGACTGGCCCAAAGGTTCGAGTGTCGTGACGCTGGTGGCCCAGGCCCTTGCGCGACACTTTGGCGAGGTGACGGTCTGGGTAGACCTCTTGCTGGAAGGGCGACGTATTTCCCGCCCGATCCGGGTAAGCGGAACCGCCCGGATTGCAAGCGAGGGAATCGTTACCGACGGCTTGGAATTCCGGTACGAGTAGAAGTACAATAGGGGGACAAAAGGAACACGATGATGGATACAAAGGCTTTTTTGGCAGCATGGGACGCCGGCCCCGAAGCGGTGGATTTCGATGCGTTGGTGCGCGCGTTTCAAGTAGCCATGGATGATGGATTGCAGGGAAGGGCAAGTTCTCTGGAAATGATTCCTGCCTACGTCTCGATACCCGACCATATTCCCAGTGGCGAACCGGTCATCGTCCTGGATGCCGGCGGGACCAACTTCCGTACCAGCCTGGTTTCCTTTGACGAGTCGGGAAGGGCCGCCATCAGTGACTGGCAGAAGACTGCCATGCCCGGCATCGCCCGCGAGGTGAGCGCCCCGGAGTTCTTCAGTGCGTTCGCCGACCAGGTCGAGCGTCTGATCGAGAAGAGCGACCATATCGGCTTCTGTTTTTCCTATGCGGCCAGAATCACCGAGAACAGGGATGGTGTCCCGTTGATGTTCAGCAAGGAAATCAAGGCCCAGGATGTGATTGGCAAGCCGGTCGGCAAAGGCCTGTTGGAGGAGCTTGCCCGCCGTGGACACGATGTCTCCCGTAAGAAGCTGACCGTGGTCAACGATACGGTGGCGACCCTGCTCGCAGGACCTTCGGCAACAGGCTCCGATCCGATAAGCGGCTACATGGGATTGATCCTTGGCACCGGTACCAATATGGCCTACGTGGAGCAGAACAGGAATATCGGCAAGATCCATCAGCAAACTGGTTCCCAGTGCGTCAACATCGAGAGCGGCAACTTCGATATTGCCGGTGGGCGCCTTGGAAGCGAGATCTTCGCCTCGACCAAAGATCCGCTCCACTACCATTTTGAAAAGATGATCAGCGGAGCCTACCTCGGCCTGCAGTGCTGGACCTTGATGCGCCATGCGGTCATCGACGGACATCTCTTCTCCCCGGAGAGCGTGGGACGCTTGATGGAGCAGGAGCGGTGGACAACCATCCAGGTCAGCAAGTTCCTGACCGATCCTGCGACCGGCTTGATCGGCGAGGCGCTCGTCAATCCTGCCGACAAGGCCAGGATGCTCGAGATCGCACAGGCCGTGGTGGAGAAGGCCGCCAAACTGACGGCAGCCTGTATTACCGCAAGCGTCCTGCAGAGCGGTGCCGGCATCGGGAAGGAGAAACCGGTGGCGCTGAATATCGATGGCACCACCTACTACCAGACCAAGGGGCTGAAGGAAGCTGTCGAGCGGTATCTCCAGCGATACCTGGAGGGGCGGTATCGTCGCTTTATCCGCCTGCTCCACGTCGAGGACGCCCCGACCATTGGAGCGGCGATTGCCGGTTTGAGCGAATGAGCGACCTGTTCTCGCCCCAGAAGCGCAGCCAGGTGATGGCGGCGATCAAGGGCCGGGATACCAAGGATGAGCTCTTGGTCAGGCGGTTCCTTTTCCGCCACGGTCTGAGGTATCGTACCTCGGACCGCAGGCTCCCGGGCAGGCCGGATATCGTCCTGCCCAAGTACCGCACGGTCGTTTTTGTCAATGGCTGTTTCTGGCACGGCCATGAGCACTGCAGCCTGTATCGTCTTCCGAAGACCCATCAGGAATTCTGGAAACGCAAGATCGAGCGCAACCGGGCCCGGGACGAGCGCTCGATCGCACGGCTCCTGGCCATGGGGTGGCGTCCCATCGTCGTGTGGGAGTGCGAACTGAGGGGCAAGCAAAAACAACAGGAGACTCTTGAAGGCCTCCTGAACGAGATTTGGGACCAATGACCAACTGGAGAGATGGCCGGATATCCTCGATGCGGCTTGCAATACCGGTTACAGCCTTCGGGAATAATATGGTATCGGCAATATTCCTTTCTCGTCTCTCTGCTTGTGGACAAAACCTCCGGTGATGGTCACTTTCTGGAAACCATCGCCCGTCCTCATGAGCGATGCTTTTCCCGCTACGTAATCAACTTTCAGTTGCATGCTCTCTTGCTTTCCTTGTTGGCTCGCATTTCGGAGGCCAACATCCTCGAAATAGTATTTCTTCGCTGCTCCAATGCTTTCCTCTGGCTTATGGTCCATAAAGGCCCAAAGGAGCAGGAGCCGGATGGTGATGGGCACCCGAAGGTGCCCGGTATCGAGTTACAGGTTGTCGGCTTGCTGTACCATCGACCGGTGCCAGGCAAGCAATTTGTCGTGCAGGGCGGGGCGGTTGCCTTCCACGTCGCAGAGGACACGGAAGATTGGCTCGGTTCCGCTGGGGCGCATCCAGATAAAGCCGGTTTCCTCGCCGTTCTGGTCGAGGAAGCAAGCCTTCCAGCCACCTTTGAAGGGAGCGTGCCGGAACTCCTCTCCGATTCCCTCGCGGGTCACTGTTCCCTCGGACTGGTAGATCCGGTATCCGTAGATACCTTCTTCCTTGAGCTTGTCGGCATGCTCCTTCCATTCCGCTAGGAAGACCTTCTCATAGTTGCGTTTCAACGTGCCTGCGTCCAGATGGACCTGCATGGTGCCGTCCTTGCTGAAGGCGCCGGTCGTGGTGAAGACCGGCAGGCTGTCCAGCACGCCGGAAAGGGTGATGTTCCTTGGCATGGGCTGTCCGCTTTTCCCGCACCAGTTGCGCATGATTTCGGAATCCCCCAGCAGTTTCAGCAGAGTGATGATGGTGTTCATCGGATCGCGAACCTTGGCCGGGTCGGTGATGTTGCCGCCGTTGGAGCCCTCGCCAAGGATCTTGACCAGATAGCCCTGATCCCGCAGCTGGCCGGCCAGCTGCACGACGTTTGCCTCGCCGACTTCGCTTCGGAACACCTTGCAGCCGAAGGCGTCGGCGATCCGGTCGATGCGCATCGATGTCGGTCCGTTGACGGCGATGGCCAACTTTGCCTCGGGATGGGAAAGTTGCATCTCGCTCAGGGTGGCCATGGCCACCAGCGCGAAGACCTCTTGGGCGGGAGGAACGACCACACTGCCGCTCGCGTCGTCCCAGACGACGATGTTGCCGCGGTCCCCATCGTTGTCTGGCAGGTACCCGACGACGAAGGAGGGATCCGACTGGTGCGCCATTTCGAGGGAATCCTTGCAGAGCTGGAGATTCTCCCCCTCGGGAACGATTCCGTGGGCCACCTCGCGGCACTTGTCGTTGACCGTCATCAGTCTGGCTCCCAGCTCCTCCAGCAGGGAGACGTCGATGCTGTCGGCCCTGGCGCTCCCGTTGAAGTCGATGACGACACCTAGGGGTTGTGTCCGTAGCAGTTCCTGGTAGGCGCCAATCGGGCGCTCGCCGGTCTCTAGGACGAAATCATGGTAGGTCTTCAGGGACTCGGCTTTCGCTTTCCCGCTACTCCGGTAGACTTCCTCGAGCGCTGCCTCGTCCACCGAAAGCAGTTTTTGCTGGATGGACGCCGGATCGCCAAGCAGTTCCTTGAACCGGGTGGCGAAGGGTCCGGTGACCGAACCGGGATAGACGCCGCCAGCTCCTCCGAACTTGATGCCATTGTGCCCAAGCGGGTTGTGGCTGGCGGAGATGTAGAAGAAGCCGTCACAACCATGGGCTCCCCTGGCGTTCTCCGCCATGATCTCCGGGGCCGAGGCGATAAACAGATACCGTACCGTGACCCCCTCTGCGAGGAATGCGCGGATCGCGCACTGGGCGATCGAATAGCCTGTAGGGCGGGCGTCGACCCCGACCAGCACGGAAGGATCCTTCTTCTGGGTCTTCAGGTATGCCGCATGGACCAAAGCAGCAGCCGCCGCCAGATAGGCGTCACGCTTGGTGATTTCCGGCTCCGCGCTTTCCGCATCGCCACTTTGGGCGAACACCTTGCGCCAGCCGCTGGCGCTGAGAATCATGGGTTTCAATCCCTTCGCGATATCCTCTTGGGTGGGAATCGGTCCCTTGAAAGGGTTGTACGCAGAGTCGAAAAGGGGGAAACCCGTTCGAGAATCCTTCACTATCATCGTCATTACCTCGTTTGTATGGTATCATACCAACAATCAATCGGGAGGTGCTAGACATGGAAAAGCGTGTGGTCCTTTTGACGGACCTTTCCTCCTACGGCAAGAGCTCGTTGACCGTCATGATTCCCGCGCTGGAGATGCTGGGGGTCGAAGCCTGTCCGGTGGCGACCGCATTGCTTTCCACCCAGAGCGACGGTTTCCTTGATCCCTATCGGAAGGAGGAGACCGATTCCCTCGGCGAGATCCTCGGGGTGTGGACTCGGCTCGGCCTTCGCTTTTCCGGAATCTATACCGGCTACTTTTCCAGCTCCGGGCAGGTGGAGGCCTTGCTGCCTTTTCTGGACGACCATTCCGGGACGTTGCTCTTCTGTGATCCGGTGCTGGGGGATGATGGACAGTGCTACCAAGGAATCGATCCTGCCCTCGTCGATAGTTTCCGGGACAAACTCGCGCCAAGGGCTACCTACGTGACTCCCAACCCGACCGAGGCGAAGCTGCTTCTGGGGTTGGACCGGGAGCCTCTTCCTGAAGATTGCCGGCGCCTACCCGGCAGACATCACCTGATTACCGGCCTTGAGTCCCACGGTGGATGGGTGGTGGCGACCGATACCACGACCATTCCCTTCGAGCACTATCCGGCCTCCTATCCGGGGACAGGGGATTTGTTTGATGCGGTTCTGCTCGGACAGCTGGTCAAAGGGGTCGACGAGGAGCGTGCGGTCAAGCAGGCGATCACGTTGGTGGCGCTTGCAGTTTCCCGTACCCATCGCGACCCAAAGCTCGGGGTGGATGTCCGGACGGTCCGGAAGGAACTGGTCGCCCTATGAAGGTGCTCCTCGTCGCTTCAAGCCTTCCGGAACTCGAGGGAATCACCTGTCCCCATACGCATGTCGTCGGTGTGGGAAAGCTCCAGGCCGCCCTGCATGCCTATCGCGCTATCGAATCCGAGAAACCGGACTTGGTCGTGTGTGTCGGGACCGCACGGGCACTGGACCCGTCCTTGCACATCGGAGATATCGTTACGGCAACCAGTGTCTGGCAGCATGACGTCGATTTGACCCGGTTCGGCCTTTTGGCAGGGGAGCTTCCCAATGGCCGTGGCGGAGTGGTGGGTGAGATTGCCTGCAACCCTTTTCCTGGTCTTCCAGCAGGACGCTGCGCGTCCGGAGATGTCTTTGTTACCCGTCCTTACCAAGAATCCCATCCCCAGCTTTCCGGTTCGTTGTTCTGTGATATGGAAAGTTACGGGGTAGCCTACGCGGCGAAGGAGCTTGATACCGACATCATGGTTGTAAGGTCAATCAGCGACGATAGTTGCGGCCGCCGGGCGAAACGGTATCCGGAATTCATTAGGAAAGCAAACGAACAGCTGGACCACCTGCTCTCACACATCGCCGAGTGAGAAATCGCCGACAATCTTCATCACGTTCCCGTCGTGGACGATCGAGAGCGCACGGTCGGGAAAATAGTGAGGAAGAATCGCATTGACATAGGCGAAGGCATCATCGAACATCTCCTTGCGGCGCTTCGGCTCGATCCAGTCGAAGGTACAGATGGAAATCTCCACCACATAGCCCTTGCCGTGCTCGCTTCCATAGCCTAGGGTGAAGGCTGGAGCGGTGGCGAAAAGCCCGTCGTACTGGTTGCTGGAGGTGGTGCCACGGGGCTGACGGTTCGGCCGGAGATGATACTCCGCCCCGTAGGTGTCCTCGAGGTACTCGTCCAGGTCGTCGCACAGCGCTCTCAGTTGGTCCTCAAGTTGCTGTTGTTTGTAGTGCATTGGTTGGTGTCCCGGTGGTCGCGGGAGGAATCGGATCGAGTTTCAGCTGGTCGAAATCCGTACGTTTTGCAAGCATCTGCACGTATCGCGCCAGTTCCTCCTCATGGTTCTCGAACATCGCCTCGGCGTCTTCTTGGAGCGTATCAAGCGCCTCGTTCGCGGTTTCGTCCATCTTGTAGCCTGCGGAGAGCGGTCCTTCGACGCGGACATAGTCCACCCCCCGGATGGAACGGATGATCGAGCTGCTGGTCTGCTCTTGGGCTGCATAGAGGATTCTCTGGATCGGAGCCCCCTGGGAGGGATCGAGCCATGCGACCATGCCGGTGTTGCCGTTCATCTCCACGTGGATTTCCGGCTGCCTGGTGGCGAGCGAGAGCATGTGGAAGGTTGTGCAGTCCGGGTAGAGTTTGCGGGCTTCCTGCAATGCATAGAGCACAGGATTGTTGGCTACCAGCCCTCCATCAATCAGCATCAGCGGCTCGCCGGTGACCCGGTCGGTCATGGTGGCGGGTTTGAAATAGGTGGGGGCGGCGCTGGTGGCCCGCCCTGCCTCGCGGAACAGGAACTGGTGGGAATCCCTGCTGGTGAAGAGGAAGGGCCTCCCGCTCTCGGCGATATTGTAGGAGGTAACCAGAACCGGCACCACTGCCTCAGAGAGCGGGGTGTCGAGGAACTTCTCCCGCAGGAATTCTTCCAGTGGCCGGACATCATATTTGTCTGTGAAGAAGGATCCGAAGAACCGGGATTGCCGTTTGGGAAAGATCCTCTTGCCGTTGGCCCGATAGAGGTCGCTGATTTCCTGGATGGTGGCGGTACGGGGAAAGGCTCCGATAGCTTCCTCGATGGCAGGCCTGTGCAGGAACCTCTGCATCCAGCTTCGCTCTTTCGGCTGGTAGACGAGCGTCTGCTCGCTTGCATCCTGCACGAATCCGCTTTTCCCAAGGGGAATCGTCAGCGCGAGGGCGATCAGGCCGCCGGTGGAAGTTCCCGCAATCAGGTCGAAGTGCGCTGCCAGGGGACGGTGGTCTCCTTGTCCTTTCAGCATTGCATCCAGTTTGGCGAGCAGGTGGCATGGAATGACCCCCCGCATGCCCCCGCCGTCGATGCAGAGGATGTAGCGTTCCTGAGGTCTTTTTTCCTTTGCCTGTCTTGCAAAGAGCACGTTTCCACCCATAAAGGATATTTAAGGTCAATGCCGGCAAATGGTCAACAGCACAACCTGGTCGAAGCAACTATAATAATCAAATTATCAGACCTAGAACGGAATATATATTTGGTTGAATATATGATTTACATCGCACATTCAGGTAGCAAGAGATGTGGCTCTACGGTACAATGCTGGGCATGATCGATACGACGATACTGGGCGCGTACGCGCATTGCATGCTCTGTCCGAACCAGTGCGGGGTTGACCGCCTGCATGGCAAGAAGGGTGTCTGTGGAGAGACGAGCGTGGTCAGGGTCGCTTGGAGCGGCCTGCACCGGGGAGAGGAACCGCCGGTAAAAGGCAAGAAGGGCTCCGGGATGATTTTCTTCTGCGGGTGCCCGCTGCACTGCGCCTATTGTCAGAACTACCAGATTTCGGCCGCCGACGAGCATGTCGGCATCGAGGTCTCTTTGGAGGAACTGGCGAGGATGATGCTGGAGCTGCAGAAGATGGGGGCTGCGACAATCAACCTGGTGACCCCCACGCATTTCTATCCCTCGATCGCGGTTGCCATCCGCATGGCACGGGAACAGGGATTGAAGCTTCCCGTCGTCAACAACAGTTCCGGCTATGAGTCGGTCAGCGGACTGCAGATCCTCGATCCCCTGACCGACCTGTATCTGATTGATGTGAAGACCTTGGACCACGCATGCGCAGGGCAGTTCTGTGGAACCCCGAGGTATGCGGATGTGGTCGGGAAGGTGATGGAGTGGATTGTCAAGCGCCATCCCGTCACGAAGCTGGACCATACGGGGCTCCATGGAATCCTGGTCAGGCATCTGTGGTTTCCCGGGCAGATGCAGGCGACGCTTGATTTCCTGGAATACTACAAGGAAAAGCTGGACGCCCATGCCTGGCTCAGCCTGATGGTACAGTTTGTCCCCCCCAGGGAGAATCCTGGTTTCAAGGATATCACCGAGGAGGAGTACGATCTCCTGATCGACAAGCTGGAGGAGCTTGGTATCGACAATGGCTTCGTGCAGGATCTGGCGGACAACATTCCTTGGATTCCTGATTTCACCAAGGACGTCCCGTTTCCCGCTTCCTTCGCCGACGCGCTTACGTACTTCCTCCAGCTGAAGCGGAACAAGCTCGGCTAACCGATTGTGGTTCCGACGAATGGCTGGCCGCGGAGAATCGCCATGGTGTTCTGGATCTGGGTTCCTTTGGAGCAGACTACCTGCATGCCGAGGCTGGCGGCTTTCTTGCTGGCTACCGGGTCGAATGGGGTGTTCTTGCCCGGAACCCAGTCGTCGCCGACGATTTTCCGGAAATCTTCCCAGCTGATCGTGTCGATCGGTTTGGCTTGGGGGTTCTTCCTCGGGTCGTCCGTATAGACTTTCTCGATGTTGGAGAGGTTGATGATCAGCTTGCCTCCAAACCGTTCGGCGAGCAGGACGGCGTCGTTGTCGCTGGAAAATCCCGGCTTCCATCCCCCGGCAACCAGCACTTGCCCCTTGAACTCGATATCCTTGCTGGTCGGGTCGATGACCAGCTGGTCGCTGCAGATGTCCGCGAAGAGGGTGCGTACCAGCTGCCCGTTCAGATGGGTGGCACGGATGCCGATCCAGTCCAGATAGGAACTGTCGATACCGGGCGCTACTGCCTTGGCTGCCTGCTGGTAGATCCGGGCGGGGGCGCCGCCTCCGCAAACCAGGATCACTTTGCGAGACGCATCCTCTTTGAGGTATGCCCTGAGTTCCTTGCTGAAAGCCTTGAGAAAATCGATGTCCACCGAGTCGGGAGCGATGATGGAACCTCCGAGTGAAATGACCGTAACGCTCATGTCGTCCTCCGCCGTCTACCCTAGCACGCATTGGGAAAAGTGTGAATCAAAACGGAAGAAAAGTCCGTATAGATAGGTTAGAGGCTTTCGGCTGGAGGCGCCCCGGCCAGAAGGCAAAGGAGACATCTGTGAGAGATCTGAATTCCGTCATCGCGGAGGGCAACCTGGTGGCGGATCCCCAAAGCAAGTCGGTGGGGCCGTCGGCAAAGACGGTCTGCGTTTTCACGATTGCCATGAACGGCATTCGCAGGAACAAGGAAGGAGAGGAGAAGCAGGAACAGACGGAGACGGTCTTCCTGGACGTGGAGTGCTGGGCGACTCTGGCGGACCGTTGCGCCCAGTATCTGAAGAAGGGCAAGCGGGTGCGTGTGCTTGGCAGGCTGAAGCAGTCCAGCTGGGTGGGAAAGGAGGACCAGAAGAACCACTCGCGCCTCTATGTGCTCGCCGACCAGGTTGAGTTCGGTCCCGGACCGAAAGGAGAGAAACGTGGCAGCTACGAGGATACGGAACCAGCAAGTACCTGACTGCCGTTGGACCCAGCTCTGGTTCGTCATGCTCAGGCGGGCCGTCGAAGGCATATAGGAGCATGTTTCCGAGTTTCCATTTGACGTGTGTTCCCGCACCGGAACCGGCACTGCTGTATTCCGGTGCCTTTTCCGTGATACATTGCCCTTGGAGGTATTCCCATGCATCTCGATATTCCCTATTTGCTGAAGCATCTTACATTGGAAGAGAAGGCAGGACTCTGTTCTGGAGCGGACAACTGGTGGACCAAGGCTGTCCAGCGTCTCGGCATCCCTGCCATCATGGTCAGCGACGGCCCCCATGGACTCAGGACCCAGACCGAACAGGTGAACGGAAGGTACGTTGGAGCCGTGCCGGCCATCTGCTTTCCTTCGGGATCCGCCTTGGCTTCCAGTTTTGATGCCGACCTGCTCGAAAAGGTCGGATCGGCGCTTGGAGAGGAGGCTGCCGGGCAGAAGGTGCACACGGTGCTCGGACCTGCCGTCAACATGAAGCGCAGTCCGCTGTGCGGACGCAACTTCGAGTACCTGAGCGAGGACCCCTATCTGGCCGGAAAGCTTGCCGCCAGCTACATCAAGGGGGTGCAAAAGCATGGCGTGGGAGTCAGCTTGAAACACTTCGCTGCCAACAACCAGGAAAAGAGCCGCATGAACATCAACGAGCATGTCGACGAGCGGACGCTTCGCGAAATCTACCTGGCCGCCTTCGAAATCGCGGTCAAGGAGGGCAACCCCTGGACGGTCATGGCCTCCTACAACCGCATCAACGGCACCTATAGTTGCGAGAACCCGCTGATCCTGCGCAAGATCCTGCGCGAGCAGTGGGGCTTTGACGGTGTGGTCATGACCGACTGGGGCGGAATGAACCGGAGGGTCGAGGCCCACAAGGCTGCCCTGGATCTGGAGATGCCGGGGCCGAGCGCTGAAAACGACCGGCGTCTGGCGGCCGCGGTCAGGGATGGAAGCCTGGACGTGAAGGTGCTTGACGAGTCGGTGGCAAGGATTCTTTCCTGGATCGACAAGGGCTTGAGAGTGGTGGAGAAGCCCTACGACCGGGAGGCCCACCACGCATTTGCCAGGAAAGTGGAGGAACAGTGCGCGGTGTTGCTGAAGAACGATGGCAGGCTGCTTCCTCTTCCTTCGTTCGACAAGGTGCTCTTCGTCGGCCCATTCGCCCAAAATCCCCGTTATCAAGGTGGCGGTTCGAGCCATATCAACGCCACCCGGATTGAAAGTGCCTTGGAGGACGCTCGGTGCGACTGGCTTCCTGGCTGGGGAATGGACAACGAGACCCCGGATCCGAAGGCGCTTGCAGCGGTGCTCGAGGCGGCAGGTTCCTATCAGACGGTGGTGGTCTATGCCGGCATGCCTGACTCGTTCGAATCTGAAGGCTATGACCGGAGCCACATGGATCTTCCCGCCTGCCAGAACGAACTGATCGGGAAGCTTGCGGAAATCCATAGGCGTGTCGTGGTGGTCCTGCATGTGGGCAGCCCGGTTGCGATGCCATGGAAGGACTCGGTCGGTGCCATTCTGAATATGTATCTTGGTGGACAGGCTGTCGGTGGCGCCACAGTGGACTTGCTCGTTGGCAAGGCGAACCCTTCCGGAAAGTTGGCGGAGAGTTTCCCGCTCAGGCTGGAGGACACCCCCTGCTACCTGGACTATGGCCGGGACGGTCACGACGCCTACTACGGGGAGGGCCTTTTCATCGGTTACCGTGCCTACGATACCCGCAGGCAGCAGGTCGCCTTTCCGTTCGGGTACGGTCTCTCCTACACGACCTTCCGGCTTGGCGCGCTGAAGCTTTCCTCTTCCACCTGGAAGGAGGGCGACACGCTTTCGGTCACGGTGGAGGTGGAGAATACCGGCGACCGGGATGGAGCGGAAGTGGTCCAGCTCTACATCGCCCCCAAGCATCCATCAGTCGCGCGTCCGGTCCACGAGCTGAAGGGCTTTCAGAAAGTGTTCCTGAAGAAAGGGGAGAGACGGGAGGTTTCCTTCCTGCTCGACAAGCGTTCCTTTGCCTACTGGGACACCTACACGGAATCCTGGCATGCGGAGCGGGGAGCCTATGGCATTGAGCTCGGCACCTCGAGCCGGGATATCGCCTTGACCGGCGAGGTGACGGTCCTCGAAGAGCCACATCCGGTGAAGATTTCCGACACGACGACAATCCGGGACATTCTGGAGTCCGGTTGGCGGTACCCCAAGTTCGAGGCGATGATGGAGCAGCTGGCCAGCCTGTATGAGCAGGGAGATGGCGAGGAACGCAGGCGCGAGGCGGAAATGCATCGCAACTGGGTGCTGAGCACGCCACTGCACACGGTGAGCGCCTTCATGGGTATTCCTTACGAACAGATTCTGAAAGCGCTCGAATAAAGTCCAGGATATCGTTTCCGGCTCGAAAAGCGCTTCTCGAACCAGGAGGTGCAGGAAGCCTGCTACCGGAACCTTCTGACCCGGTGGTGCGGGACCTGGTGGTTGCCCTGAGGAAGAGGGACACGCAGGGGAACGTGGTGATGCTGCAGTGCGGGAAGGCGGTCCGCCTCTTGGGCATCGCCTTCTCGTCCACGGGGCACACCGTCCAGGACTGGAAGGAAGAAGTCTGGATTGATAGACAGTTGTCCGTTTGGGCAGCACAAGGCGGGAGTTCCTTCTGTCGCGAGCGCTGTTCTTTGGCCGTCTCGATGTTTCTGAATATTGTTGAATCGAAACTTTTTTCTGTTTGGCTTGCGTTTGGCATATCTGATGTCAGGGGAATACCGTGGCTGATTTATAACATTAATTAAATATTTTCTTTACAAATTTGCTGTTTAATCCCATAGTATAAGTCGACAACTGTTGAAATAACATTCAACAAGTTTCGAAACGAATATGCAAGACTTGCGTTGTCGGCAGAAGGGAGAGAAACAATGAAAAAACTTCTTAGCGTGATGTTGCTCACCGCTCTTGCGGTCGGCATGTCTTTCGGACAGGGTTCCAAGGAAGCGGCTCCGGCCTCTTCGCAACCTGCCGCAAAGACCGGGAAGGTGCAGATCCAGTTCTGGCACTCCATGGGTGGCAAAAATGGCGACTTGCTCGCCCGGATGTGTGACGCGTTCAACAAGACCCATGACGACGTCGAGGTGGTGCCTTCCTACCAAGGTGACTACTGGACTGCCGCCTCGAAAGCGATCAATGCCGTATCTGCTGGCGAGAATCCCGACTTGCTCCAGATGGGTGTCGACCATGTCGGCGTGTTCGGGAGCGAGGAGGGAGTCCTTGCCGACCTGATGCCCTATATGAAAAAGGATGGAGTCGATCCTGACGATTTCATCGACGCGTTCAGCTGGGATTTCAAACAGAATGGGAAGATGATTGCGATTCCATTTGGCCGCTCCGTTCCCGTCATGTACGTCAATATGGATATCATGAGGGAAGCTGGCGTCGAGGTCCCCACCACGTGGGATGAGCTTAGGACTGCTTGCGAGAAGCTGAAGAAGGTCAATGAGAAGGGTGAGGTCGAACGCTATGGACTCGGCTTGATCCGCGATACCTGGTATTGGTACATGACCGTCGCGCAGGCCGGCGGAGACCTGATCAACAAGGACCGCACCGGCATGGGTTGCGTGGACAACGGCCACGCCTACAAGGCATGGAAGTTCCTGCAGGATATGAAGAATACCCAGGAGCTGTTCTTCGCTCCGGCGAACAACGGCGGCACGGTGGTCACCCAGATGTTCGCCGACGGCAAGTGCGCGATGCTGTGGAACTCCATCGGGGCCTTGGTCTCGACCTTGGAATCCTGCAAGTTCGACTGCCAGGTCTTCTTCCCGCCGAAAGGCGACGTCCTGAGCGTGCCGACGGGTGGAAACGCGCTGGTCATGCTCGAGGGTTCGCAACACAAGCAGGAAGCCTGGGAGTTCATCGACTGGCTGCTCACCGATCCGAACGGGCTGTTGTTCTTCACGGAGAACTCTGGCTACCTGCCGATTACCAAATCGATGGCCTCCAGCGAGCAGGAGCAGGAACTTTGGAAGAAGTTGCCGGGCCGCAAGACCGCATATGAGCTGCTGCAGTATGCGGACGACCGTGGTTCCCGTGTGCCACAGGGTGGACAGATCATGAACGAGCTGTACACGCTGATCGACGCCACGATGTACGACAACGCCGATGTCCAGAAACAGATCGACATCATGGCGAAGTCCGTAAAGGACATCATGGCTGGCAAATGACCATTGCGCCTCTTGCAGGGTGCCGGTGATGCCGGCACCCTGTCGGCTTTTCTGGAAACACACATGAAGCACTACCGTATCAAAAAAATCCTGACGCCATATCTGTTGGTGGCTCCAGCGGTCATCGGGATCCTGTTGTTTTGCATCTATCCGATTTTCAGTCTGGTGAAGCTCAGCTTCTACGATGTCAACATGCTCAACGCGTCGAAGACGAAGTTCGTCGGGCTGACCAACTACAGCAGGATGTTCGCAAAGGATTCTTTTTCCAAATCGATGGCGAACACCGTCATCTATTCCTTCGTGACCGTGGCCCTGATCATGGTCCTCTCCCTGTTGATTGCCGAATGGATCGGACGGAAGAAACGACCGATCGACCGGCTCTCGCAAGTATGCGTGTTCTTCCCCCATATTGTCGCCACCGTTTCCATCTCCCTGATCTGGATGTGGATTCTCGAACCACAATACGGCATCATGAATTCCTTCCTGCGGAGTCTTGGCCTGCCCACAAGCCAATGGTTGCAAAGCTCGCAAAGCGCGTTGGCTTCCATCATCTTCATCTCCGTCTGGCAGAGTGTGGGCTACTACACGCTGATTTTCATCGCCGCCATCCAGAGTGTTCCCCAGGACATCTACGAGGCGGCGGAGCTCGACCATGCCAGCGGCGCGAGGATTTTCTTCCAGATCGTCCTCCCCATCATCTCCCCGCAGATTTTCTTTGTCCTGATCGTCCTGACGATTTCCGCTTTCAAAGTGTTCGAGCTGATCCTGGTGATGACGATGGGAGGGCCGAACAACGCGACGAGCTCGATCGCCTATCTCATCTACATGGAAGTGTTCACCAATTACCGATGGGGGTATGGCGCTGTCGCTGGTGTCGTGCTGCTGGTGATCGTCGCGCTGCTCTCCGCAGTCTACTTCAAAGTACTCTCCAAGCGAGTGTTCTACCAATAAGGGAGGTTCCCAATGAAAAAGACAAGGTTCCAAACCACCCTTTCCTGTGTTTCCTTTCTCGGAAAGCTGATCCTGATTTTCCTGTTCGTCTTCCCGTTCCTGTGGATGCTTTCCGTATCGCTTCAGACCACCGAGGAGACGATGACGTTCCCTGCCACCATCATCCCCCACCATTGCATGATCTCCAACTATGTTGACGCCTGGACATCCCGGCCCTTCCTGCTTTTCCTGAGGAATTCGGTCATTGTCGTCGTGGCGATCCTAGTCCTCCAGCTGGCGGTCATGATTCCAGCCGCCTACAGCTTCGCGAAGTATTCGTTCAAAGGCAAGTCCTTGCTCTTCGCCCTGGTGATCATCGCGTTCATGACCCCCGGGCAGATCACCTTTCTCCCGGTGTATATGATGATGAGCCGGTGGAAGCTGTTGGGAACCTTGGTTCCGCAGATCCTTCCTTTCATGACAAGCGCTTTCGGCGTGTTCCTGCTCCGGCAATACTTCATGCAGGTTCCCACGGAACTGATTGAAGCGGCGAAACTCGATGGAACCTCGGAAGTGCAGATGCTCTGGCACATCCTGATGCCGATGAGCAGGCCTGCCATCTCCACGATCATCCTTTTCAATTTCATTGCCCATTGGAACGATTATTTCTGGCCGCTGGTCATGACCAACCGGGATGCCGTGCGTCCGCTTACCCTCGCAGTCAAGAGTTTGTACGACTCCGAAGGCATTACCAACTGGAACATCGTGATGGCGGGAAACATGTTCCTGGTCTTTCCGATTTTGCTCATTTATGCGGTTTCCAATAGACACATTATCTCCGCTTTCGCATATACTGGGATCAAGTAGGTTGCATCATGAAACAAAAACTCATCATTCTTTCCGCGGACGCAATGGTCACGGAAGACCTTTCCTTGTTGAAAACGTTACCGAACTACAAGAAGTACTTGGCCGGAGGGGTGGAGTGCGACCACATCAAGACCATCTATCCGACCATCACCTATCCCGTGCACACCTCTGTGGTGACGGGATGCTACCCGGACAAACACGGCATCTATGGGAATTTGGACTTCACGGTCGGACTGCACAAGCAGCCTTGGGCGTGGGACCACAAGCATGTCAGGCGTCCTGATATCTTCGACATGGCCAAGAAAGCGGGACGTACCACCGCCGCGGTCTTCTGGCCGGTGACCGGCAACCACGAGCATATCGACTGGCTGTGCGATGAGTACTGGCCCCAGGGGCCTGAGGACACGGTCCATGAGGCGTTCAGGCGGATGGGTTCCTCGCCCGAGGTGCTCTCGATCATCGACCGGTACGAGCCGATTCTGACCAACCGGGTCCATCCGGGTTGCGACGAATTTCTGATCCATGTCGCTGCCGACATCGTCACGCAGTTCCAGCCTGATTTGCTGGCGATCCATCCCGCCAATATCGACGCCTACCGCCACCATACGGGTGTCTTCACTCCGCAGGTGGACGCTGGTGTCATCGAGACGGACCGCTTCATCGGCATCATCATGGACGCGGTGGAGCGGGCCGGACTTCTGGAGTCGACCAACCTCTGCCTGATCAGCGACCACGGGCAGATCGACGTGGTGCGCAACCTCTGCCTGAACGTGAAACTGGTGCAGGCGGGACTGATCCGGTTGGACGAAAAGGGAGAGATCAAGGACTGGGACGCCTACGTCCTCAGCGGTGGTGCTTCCGCCCTTGTCTATCTGAAGGATCCTGCGGACAAGCGGGTCTGGCAGAAGACGAAAGATCTGCTGGACGGCCTGTGCGCCGAGGGTGTCTACGGTATCAGCCACGTCTACACGGAAGAGGAATCGCGGCGTGAGGAGCGGTTGGGCGGTGATTTCTCCTTTGTGCTGGAAACCGACGGATATACCTCTTTTGCAGACAGCTGGCTGCCCCCATTGGTGCGGTCTTTCGACACGAGCGATTACCGGACCGGGCATGCCACCCATGGCTATCTGCCGGACAAAGGACCCCAGCCGGTCTTCCTCGCCAAGGGACCTGCGTTCAAGGAAGGCTTCCGGACCGGTGTCCATCCGATCGTCGACGAGGCTCCCACCTTCGCCAAGGCGCTGGGATTCGAGATGCCCGACGATATCGACGGAAAGGCGATGGACGAATTGCTCCGGTAGGGGGGAATCATGCGTACGGTTCTTTCTGGAGGAAGCGACCATCCGGTGGTGCTCCTGACGACGGGAATTGTCTACATGCAGACGAGCTTCTGGTGCGGGGCCGCAAGCCAGCCGCTGCACCTGTCGGTGATGCGGCCGCGAAGCCATTTCTCGTATGACGATACGCTCGCCGACTACCCCTGCCTGGTATTCCTGGCAGGGGGGTCCTTCCGTGAGGTCGACTGCAATGTCTGGATGCCGGAACTGCTGTATTACGTCCGCCACGGTTTCGTCGTGGCGAGCGTAGAGTACGGGACCACCTTCAAGACCAGATTCCCGGCCCAGATGGAGCAGATTTCCTGTGCCATCCGCTATATCCGGGCCAACGCGAAGGCGTTGCACGTCAAGAGCGACGAGATCGCCATCATGGGAGAATCGGCCGGCGGCTATTTCAGTGTGCTGTCCGGGCTGGCCGGAGCGTCGGAGCGCTATGGAAACGGGCTCTACGGCCAATATCCGAGCGGCGTCCGCTGCGCGGTGGGGCTGTACCCGGTGACCAACGTGCGGACGTTGGGCTTCGACCCGGAGAAGCAGGAGATTCCGTATGACGCCTTCTCCTACCCGGTGTTGGCAGAATCGGTAGACCCGAAAGTCTCCAAACCCATCCTGCTGGTGCATGGTACGGGCGACAGCCAGGTCGCCTCCAGCCAATCCGAGGAACTGTACGTTGCCTTGCAGAAGGCCGGGGTGCCCTCCGACTTGGTGCTGGTCGAAGGAGCGGAGCACGCCGACCACCCGTTTTTCCGGGACTCCGTGAAACAGACGATCCTGGAATTCATCGCAGCCCACATCTGACGTGGAGACATGCGGCTTTCCTAATATCCCCACGAGGCTCCTCCTGTCGGAGCGATTACCCAGTCGGAGGCGCTATCGGTGTCCGTCTCGCCAAGACGCTGCATGCTCCTGGTCGAGGTGCTGTGGGTGGAGTCGACGGCGGAGGAGGGCAAGTCGCTTTCCCATCCACCCAGCTCGACAAGCCGTTTGATGGCGTTCTGGGTGGAGCTGGTTCCCCAGCCTCCGTACAGGTCGCTCTGCCGGTTGCTGTAGACTAGGGCGTCCAGCACCTCGGCGTTTGCCGATGGGTCGCCCAGCAGGACGATGCAGCCATTGTTGGAACCAAGTCCTGCAAGGCTGGAGCGGTAGGGAAGCTGTTCGCCTCCGGTTTGGAACTGGATGACGATACGGGTTCCCGGCCAGAGGTACTCGTCGGGAAGGACGCACCGGTCGTTTTCCCATCCCGGGGGACCGTCCGCTACTGTCAGTCCGCTGAGGGAGCCGGGTTTGACGCACAGGAGCTCGACCCGGTCAGGCTGGCTTTTGGTCCCCTTGGTGGTACATTCGCTGATCAGCAAGGTGGCAGGATGCTCGTTTTTTCCCCAGAGGGGGACGGTGAAGTTGCAGCTGTTCCCACGCCCGTCCTTGACCCGGCCGTTCAGGACGGTGGTCCGGTCCAGCGGAAGCGCCTTCTGGAAGTATACGTACAGCTCGTTCCCTTCGACAGCCATGCTGGCGATGGCGATGGGACTTTCTGCGCTCGAGCCGTTGGGGGAAAGCGGTTCGTCGAATACCAACCGGGCGCTATCGGAAGCCGTCATGACCGCAGAGACGAGGGACGGGGCGTGCAGGTCCCCCAGGTTGGTGAGGGTGGCTTGCGGGTTGCAACCGGCCAAAAAGAGCAGGAAAGTGGCAAGATAGGAATGTCTCATATCCTACCATACGGTCTTTTCCGCCATTCTTGTCGATTGACCGCGCTGGAGCCAATCCATACACTGGATGCAGCGGAGATTCGATATGGCGAAATTGTGGCAGAAAAACTACTCGCTGGACACGCTGATGGAGAAATTCACCGTCGGCAGTGATTATCTTCTCGACCAGCATCTGGTCATCAGTGACGCGCTTGCTTCCATGGCACACATGAAAGGTCTGGTGAAAATCGGGTTGTTGACCCAAGAGGAAGGGGAGACGCTGATGGAGGGGCTCCGCGAGGTGATCAGGTTGCGCCAGAGGCATGACTTCCCGATCCAGAGAAGCGACGAGGACTGTCATACGGCGATCGAAAACTTCCTGACCGAACGC
>Ga0256404_1004573_pt1 | contig 25945 bp, 22 predicted proteins | sample RumenRJG_01DNA_FD_185990 | JGI IMG/M metagenome (GOLD analysis project Ga0256404, IMG submission 185990) | Bovine rumen microbial communities from Lethbridge, Alberta, Canada - RJG_01 | ecosystem: Host-associated > Mammals > Digestive system > Stomach > Rumen | place: Canada: Alberta | collected...
GAAGCCATTCTTTTAAGAGAGCTTCCGAAATTGAAAGACAAATTGCCTCAGGCGATTATCCCTCCGACTTATCTCGGGTTAGACACATTCGGGGATGCGGGGATTTCTTATAAAGTGTACGCCACTTGCAAAGCGGCTTATCGGTTCCAATTAGAACGTGATTTAAAACGGGAAGTGTTCTTGATTTTAAAAGACAATGACGTCTTGATTCCTTATAACCAGATCACCATCAACCAAGCCGATCCAAAAGATCGTCCTAGCCCTACTCCGACCGAGCAAGAAATCGTTAACGCCTTCTCTCGTTCGATTCGTGAAGCGCCGAAGCAAGAAAAGAAAAAAGGCATCTTCGGTCATATGAAAGAAGCCTATGAAGAGACGGTTGAAGAGACAAAGAAAGAGGCAAAGGAAATCAGCAGAAAATAGAGAAAAGGGAGATGAGAATCTCTCTTTTTCATTTCCATGAAATCGGGGGGTCTCCGATTATCTGGGAGACGGAACGAACTCTACCAACATTTCTGCGGAAAGAATCGTCTTATAACATAAAAGATACAAATTGTAATTTTTATGTAAATGTTTTGTTTTCGAAGTCTGAAGGCAATTCTCGTTGAATTCCTTTGAGTGTTTAACAAATAGCACCCTTCCTAACGCCTAAGATTTAGGGTCTTTCTTAAGATATCTTCTTTTATTTCTATAGGTATTCAATGAAAATCAAAGGCCTCCGATATTTTGAGAGATGGAATTAAACTCTTTTTTTAGTTGAGAGATATAAGCGCTTCGCAAACATAAAAGATACAAAAATGTAATTTTTATGTAAGTGACGCTTTCAGAAGTTGCGTGTGTTTTTCGTTGGAATACCAATGTGTATTTCATGAAAAATACCCCTCCTCCTGTTATTTCCAGGATTTGGGGTACAGTTCAATCTCTCTTTTTATTTCCAGAGGTATTCCATAAAATCAGGGATTTGTTTCTCCCAGCTTGCCTCATTATGAGAAGCACCTTCCACCCATTCGAAGATGGCCTGCCCTCCCTTCTTCTCAATAATATCTTTCAATTCTTGATGGAACGATTGAATCAACGAATTTCTTTTGATCCATCTTCCTCTTAATTCTTTGGAACCAAAAGATAAGAAGATTCGCGTATTGGGATCGATTGCACTTTGTTTGGTCAATTCCATGATTTCTTCCTGGCAGGCATCGAAAGTTGAAGAGAGGCAGGCTGCCTTAGAGAAGATATCGTTATGGGCAAAAATCGAATAATATGACATCAATCCTCCCATCGAGGAGCCGGCAATCATCGTATGTTCTCGATCAGGAAGGGTTCGGTATTTCTGATCGATATAGGGTTTTAACTTATGGACGAGCCAATCCATGTATTCTTTGCCTTCACCATGGATGTTTAATCCCAATAAACGGAAAGAATAGGGAGAATACTCGTCCAGGCGTTTGTGGCCCTCGTGGTTGCATTCCACCCCGACGACGATGAATTTCCTTTGATAGGCGTCCAGGAATTCCTTCAAGCCCCAGCATTTCCCATACGTGGCGTCCTTATCGAAGAAAAGGTTGTGGCCGTCGTACATGTAGATGACGGGATAACGCTGGTCACTGTTGCCATAATCGTCAGGCAAGTAAAGATGGATGGTCCGCCTTAGATGGCTGTAGGAGATCGTGGTCTGGAATTTCTTGATCATACAGGATGATTATAGGGCTTTTGGGAGGGAAAGGAAAAAAGTCTCGCGAGGGGGGAGAGTCGATTGTATTTAACATACTGTAATAATCCCCCAATTATTTTTTGATACATATTATTCCGACCGTGCTAATGTAAGCAATCATTTACAGGATTTAATCCAGGCTCTGTTTGAATCAATAAAACTAAGCATTCCTTCTCTTTGATATTCGTCAAATTTATTGTTTCCTAGAATTGTTTTGAGATTTATTATTAAGTCTCTTTTTGCGACATCATTCAAACAATAGATTGTGATTTTTGGTTTAATAGCATCTTCACACTTAGAAAAAATAAAACCTAGGCTCTCGAAATCAGCAACATTTAGAGAGTGCCCAATTATGAAAATATTCTCGAAACTGTTATTCAAAACAAAATCTAAGTGCGAAATGTCAGTATCTTTCATTGATCGTTGTATTCTCTTAGTGAAAATCTCAAATGACAGGTTATCTAATTTTGTGTTTGAATCGATGCCAAAAACAATTTTTTCTTTTGGAAAGCCGTTAACGTTTTCTGCTAAGCCATTAATGTATAGCACATCACCAAATTTTAAATGGTTTAGTTCGATCATTTTTTCAAGATAATTAGTGAAATTGTAATTGATGAAATAGGATGTATCAAAGGCGTCTTTGATAACCTTATCAAAACAAACAAAATGATTGACAATCCCTAGATACAAAGAAAAGAGGTTTGAGAACGTAATTAAATCGTTGTAAAGAAGATTTGGAAAGCGCTCTGAAAACTCCTCAACCCCTTTGTACGCCTCGTATATATTTTTAAATACTTTGCCTTTTATCGAAAATGGCACTGCACCATCCTTTGTAAAATCTTGAATTCTTAAGTTTGCACAAAAATACTTATTATCAGGATAAACACTAAGAACCTGAAGTAAACTTGTTCTATCCATTATTCTTACATAAGTCGTAACAAAAGTATGGCGAGTCAAATCCATAAACAATTTATCATGAGAATTAAGAGAAGTGATTAAATGGTCAAGGGATTTAATAATCTTGGTTAACTCTTTTTCAAAAGAAACCCAGTTGCCAAAAGCAACCTCATAATTCAAAAAGTAATTAATGAAGTAATTATCACGGTTATTCTTAACGAGGTTATAGAAGGAATTAATCAATTCCTCGTTATCATCGTGTATATAGGCATTTTTAAAATCATTGATAGAAACTGCTTGGAAACAATCTTTTAAACAATCATAAAAATCCTCATAGGCAGTTTTTGCTCCAATGGCGAGATCAAAACCATTTCCGACTATAGTTAGTGTCTTTGGCATCTTTACTTCTACTGATTCGCTGCTCATTGAGACTTTTTCTTCTCCATTAATCAACGACTTTGTTCTTGATTGATTGTTTTTATCAATTGTATCAAAGAAACGGTTGCCACTATGCATAATTTAGCATCGAGTTTTGACAACGTTTGAGAATGAGTTAAATAGTTGGCTAATTTGTTACACGATTTAGCGTAATTTCTTTTTTCTTCGTTTTTGGATCCAGGAAACTTCCAATCAAAATAACCATCGAATTTGCGCTGAGCATCGGTTTTTGATATTTCGCCGGGATAGTCCTTTGGATGATGTATCGAATCAACATAAACCTGATTGGCCAACATAATAATAGTTTCTCGACATCTAACGCCTATTTCGTTAAAGGATATTCTATCAGAAACGGAATCAAGCGAATCTTTTAATTTGGCAACCGATTCATCAATTATTTCCCATCCAGTTTTATCATATTTGATAGAAGATGAATCAGGACCATATTCTTCGACAAACAAGATTACTTTGTTAATTTCCTCAGTTATGTATTTTCTTCTATTCGCATAGTCACCGTAAAGACCTTGCATATAACTCCTTGCTTCAGAAGCTGAGTGATTAGATTTAATCAATAAAGGGATGATTGATTTAATTTGATCGCAATTCATTAATTCTTTTCTTAAAAAAATATATTCCTTGTCTTCGCTCGTACCATATGTTGCTGCGGATATAAGGATTGATTTTATGTGATCTAGTTTTTCTATAATCTCTTCTTTTTTCATCTATCTTAATTCCTGTTTATTGTAAAGTATCGACGTGTTTTCTTGAATAGAACATGATTCTCCCGATTGGTTTTTTAGAGTGGATTTATTATCACCAGAATCGAGCATCGCGCTTTTTCCTTAGAGGACTTCCTTCTTTGAAACCATAACCTTTGCAGCTCAATAATCGGAAAGGCAAATTTCCGCTCTATATATAAATCTCATAGCAAAGAGTACCGGGCCTTACTTTTTTAAAGAGAAAGTCACTGTTTCCTCAATTCTTCAAGGTTACTAATGAGTGTGTCCATGAAATGGGCTTTGCTGAGTCGTTCCTGATAGATCCGCTTGGCGTGTTCGCCAACCTTCAGCAACTCTTCTTTCGTTAAAGATCGGATCGTTTTGGCCAGCGCTTCATGGTCTTCGGACGGGCAGACATACCCGATTTCGTTATCGGAGATGAAGCTGGCGCAGTTCCCGTCAACTGCTCCCACCACCGGCTTCCCCGCGGCGATGTAGGATTGCACCTTCCCCGGGACGGTCATGTTGGCGTACGACTTGTTTTCTAGGGTCACTAACATGGCATCCGCCATTTTGTAGAAGGAAGGCATGTCGCTTAACGGCCTGGAGCCATAGAAAGTGACGTTTTTCGTGCCTAGTTCGTTGGCCAGGTTCTTGACGTTCTCCAACTCGCTGCCGTCCCCGAGGATATGGAATTTGAATCTAGGATCATCTTTCAATAATGCAGCAGCTCTTATAATAGTATCAACAGACTGAGCCTTCCCTATATTGCCGGCGAACATCAAATCGATGGTTTCGTGGTTTGTGTTGGTAAAGCCCCCATCCTCGAACATGGATTCGGCATATTGGGGGAGATAATCAATGTTTAGCTTGTCACAACCAGGAAGGGCTTTGATGTAGTCGATGTGTTCTTTTGAGGAAACGAGGATCTTATCGCATTGGGAATAGATCTTAGAGGACACCTTTTTGTAATGCTTATAGATGAAGGATCCTTTCTTAATTCCGCCCGCCAATAGGGATTCTGGCCAAAGATCCATTTCGTACATTAAGACCGGCTTGTCATAACGCTTGCCATAGCGAATGGCCGGCTCCCCTGCCATAATCGGCGATGTCTCGTTAATCAAAACGACATCGAAGTCAGAGGGTAACTTTTTAACCGCCTTTTTCCCGTAGAAGGGATAGGACCAATAGTTAAGGAAACGGAACAGGATGTTGTTTCTTCTGCCGATTTCTTTAACGCGTAAAATCTTCACTCCATTATGTTCTTGCTTGCGGTTTTTGCCATGTTTATAGTCATCAAAAATATACCCCTTTGGATAATTAGGGAGCCCACAGAGAACTGTGACTTTATGCCCTGCTGAAACGAGAGCTTCAGCGATATCGGTGATACGGAAGTTTTCAGGCCAATAATGTTGGGTGACGATTAGGATGTTCATACGATTTTTTAACTCTTGCTCGTTGATTGCAGTCGTGTTTGTCTTCCTTTTTGACTTCTAAACGGTTTTGAAACAATCCGGCATGTTCTAAGAAGTAAAACAGAGTCGTAGCGTTTAAAATTATGATGCTTTTACTCTGTTAAATTCGTAACAGCGAGCCACCTGAATTATAAGGCAAAAGGCAAAAAGATGGCATCAATATATTGACCATAGTTATTTGACATGCTTAAAAGGGATTGTACAAGAGAAATCGACGTCATTTTCGACTAAGGCCTAGACATTAAAGAAAAGTAGCTTCCTTTACCAGATACTAGGCCAGAAAGACCTTATCGATCATTGCAATTGTTATAGAAGAAATGGCAAAAACGGTGTAAGAAATTGAAAGAAAAAAAACAACTTCTTCTAAATGTCTATTGGGCAAGCCAATCCATGTATTCTTTGCCTTCACCATGGATATTCATTCCTAACAAACGGAAAGAATAGGGAGAATACTCGTCCAGGCGTTTGTGACCCTCGTGGTTGCATTCCACCCCGACGACGATGAATCTCCTCGGATAGACGTCCAGGAACTCCTTCAAGCCCCAGGATTTCCCATAGGTGGCGTCCTTGTCGAAGAAAAGGTTGTGGCCGTCGTACATGTAGATGACGGGGTAGCGTTCTTCACTGCCGCCATAATCGTCAGGCAAGTAAAGATGGATGGTCCGCCTCAGGCGGCTGTAGGAGATCGTGGTCTGGAACTTCTTGATCATACATAACGATTATAGGGTGTTTTGGGGAGAAAAGGAAAAGCCTCGCCGATAGTACGTAGGAGTCGATTGCCATTAATGATGAATCATTTATCAACAATCTTAATTCTATTAAAGAAAGAATCTTCTCTTTGGAGAAGCAAAGAAAAGATATTAAGCGTAAAGACTATGCGGGCACTAAAGAGCAAAGAATTGATAACTGGATAGGCAAGTTATTAGAAGAGAACTTCAACTACTCCTTATTAGCGGGTATACACCACTACAAGATGATTGTGTTACCTAACTACGAGCTAATTGTAGTCAAGTGTAAGAAGGAAACATCAAAAGATGAATTCAGGAAGTTAATCCCAACCATCATTCAAAAAGAAAAAAGATTTGTCGAGTCTCTTGAGAACAGGAAGAATGGACAGTCATAAATTACAAATATTCAGTTATTAAAAATATGTAAATTCTCTGGCCAATAATGTTGTGAAACGATAAGATTTTTCATTTCTAACTATTTCCACTCTTTAAATGGTTTGCCCTCTAAAACATCGGCAATTCTTTTACAAGCATTACCATCACCATAAGGATTAACGGCTTTTGCCATTTTTGCATATTCTTCCTTATTATTTAGAAGTTTTGTAAATTCTTCGTATATAACTTTTTCGCTTGTTCCAACAAGTTTCAAAGCTCCTGCATCTACACCTTCTGGTCTTTCGGTTGTGTCTCTCATAACAAGGACAGGAACGCCAAAAGCCGGAGCTTCTTCTTGAATGCCACCACTATCAGTAAGAATCAAATATGATCTTGACTCAAAATTATGACAATCAAATACTTCTATTGGTTCGATGATATGAATTCTATCGCAATCACCTAGTTCTTCATCAGCAGCTTTTCTCACGATTGGGTTCATATGAATTGGATAAATAGCTTTACAGTCTGGATGTTCATCTAATACACAACGAATAGCTCTAAACATATTATGCATAGGTTCGCCAAGGTTCTCTCTTCTGTGAGCGGTGATAAATATTAATTTATCATTTCCAACCCAATCTAATTCTGGATGATGGTAATCTTCAACAACCGTATGTTTCATCGCATCAATAACTGTATTACCAGTTACATAAATCGAATCTGGTTTCTTGCCTTCATTTAAAAGGTTCTGCTTAGCAAGTTTTGTTGGAGCAAAGTTATATTTAGCAATTAGTCCAATACCTTGTCTGTTAAATTCTTCTGGAAAGGGAGAGTAGATATTATATGTTCTTAAACCTGCTTCCACGTGTCCAACTGGTATTTGGAGATAAAAACATGCTAAAGCAGTAACAAATGCTGTCGATGTATCGCCGTGTACCAATACAACGTCTGGTTTAATCTCCTCTACTGCTTGTTGAATTTTGTTAAGTATATTTGTCGTAATGTCAAAAAGAGACTGACCTGGTTTCATTATTTCTAGATCATAATCTGGTTTTTCATTAAAAACATCAAATACTTGATCAAGCATTTGCCTATGTTGACCAGTTGAGAGCAATATTGTTTTAATGCCATCTCTTTTTTTCAGTTCTTTAACTAGCGGCATCATTTTAATGCAATCTGGTCTACAACCAACAGTAATCACAATTTTTTTCATAATTCTTTCATTTTTACAAATCTTTCATACAACTCTATTCTATCGTTGATGCAGGACCAATAATATTTTTCAATAATTCGCCTTTGCGTTCGATGTTTTCAGCTTGTCTAATTAAATTGAGAGAAGCAATATGCGGGTTCCACATATTTTTAATGGTATTAATTGCCTCCAGGCAAATCTTATTTTTTTCATTTGAGTCTAAATAGCACACCCTTTTTAAACAATCGTAAAAATCTTTTTTGTTACTATATGAAAAACCATTGATACCGTGTTTTATTAAAAAGTTGGTGCTCCCTGCATTTTTATTGCAAATGCATATGCACCCGGCAGAAAGAGCCTCATTAAGAATAGCGCCCCAGCCCTCGCCGTTATCGCTAGAAAAAAGAAAAATATCACCAAAATGCAAAATAGAGGAAATGTTTCTTCTGTCAACAGGATCATTCAATCTGATACTGGTATTTTTTATTTTTTTTAATAATCTTGACTTAAACTTTCCTTTCCCATAAATATCAATATCACAAGCAATTTTGTTTTCAACGCAATAATTCCAAACCTCAACAGTTATTTCTGGGTGTTTCCATTCAATCAACCTCCCAGCCCAAACAAAATGCAATTTCTGATCAATTTGTTGAATATCACTGCACATTTCATGCAAAAAACCATCATTTGATAAAAGATGTGGAAAATATCCCCACTTCAGCATGTGGTTTTGTTTTATACCAATATGTTTATAATCTCTTTCTGACCAAAAGCTTGAACACAGCAAATAAAACTTTTTGTTTTTTCTTTCTGGTAAAAGAATTAACCACCACTTAACCAATCTTAAAAAATTGATGATAAAATTTTTTGATTTAGAAAGGTGCTCACTATATCTAAAAATTAGCAGTCCTTTTTTACTTCTCTGTTTAATTAACTTTCTATCACCGGAACCAAAAATAATAAAATCGCAATCATTTATTATTTTCAAAATCGGTGTCTTATCTTCTAATTCATAGCTTTTGATTACATATTCATAATTAGACATATCATTGAAGCCAGTTTTCAGCCTGAAATCGGGCGTTTGCTTGCAAGCAACAAAAGTCAACTCATTCCCAAGAGATAATAATTCCTCACAAAAATAAGAAAGATGATGAGTTAAGTAATCAGATACGACAGCTATTTTCATAATAAATATCTCTTAATTTATCTTATATAATATTACATAATATGGTCATGAAAAGTCATATTGTTTTATCTAGGAATAGAAAAAAACTCTGGTTTTTAATGATTGCATTTACCGCAAGCATCTGTATAACGATTGTGGCAAAGTTGGCATTTTATCTTCAACCAAAAAATGCTAATACATACTATAGCACGAATATATTTTATATTTCTTTATCGATGAATAATGAGCTATACAATAATGATCATCTAAATATAACTGTAAAGTGCATTAACGGAGACAAGTCCACAAACATTAATGCCAATCGTTTTAAATATATTGGTGGGGCAAAATCTCATTTGTATTATGTGGAATCTGAGAAAGAATATAATTACTGCTCTTTCTCCATCCAAGATGATACAGGTGTTAAGTGGCTAAATGCAACATACCTAACTAAAATTCAAAATTTCAATTGTTACAACATTAATTTGCTCGGCGGAGGAACATACGATTACAATACAACAAAATGGATTGAACCAACAATGACCACCAAGCAGTTTTGTGATGTGTTTATCGGCCAACATGTTAGTGATTTAATTAATCCGTTTTTTGGCCAAAACGCATATAAAAATCTTGAACTAAGTTTTAAAAAGATTATTGGCAACAAAAAAGAATTGTTGGAGATTCCAAAAGTTGGTTCTGTTCAAGGAAACAACGCTTTTGAACAATTAGAATCAATCAAAGAGGAATATGAAAAATACAGCAAAGGAATATAGACCCATTATGGCAAAAAACATTCATATTTTAGCATCACATCACCTTGAACACGATCGTTCACTAAGACTTGGTGGGCTTGATGTCTACATAAGAGATTTAGCCACGCTCTTGTCCGAAGAAGGTTACATTGTTTTTGTTCACGAATTATCTCCGTTTTCAAGCTTTAACTTTCTAAATGAAAAAGGATATAGAAATATTGGGTATTACTGCAAAAATAGCGAATCAGCATCAAAAAAATCTAATAGAAGATTAATAAATTTAGTTAAAAATTCAAATTATTATAGAAACAATGATTTAATAATCTTTTCAACGGATTATTTGTCTTATGGCACATCAGAAAATAACAGCATTGCAATACAACATGGTATAGCATGGGATGTTCCTTTTAACAAAAAAAGTATTAAAAATTTGTTGAAACGTTTCTTTTTGTTTGAAAGAAAAAAGAGCATACTGCAATCTGTTTCAAAAATGGTGTGTGTAGATTACAATTATCTAAATTGGTTCAAAGCAAATTACTCATTTCAGCCATTGCTCGAAAAAGTTTTTACTATACCAAATTATGCCGTTTTGCCATTGGCATACGAAAAAAATATTAACAATCCAGTCAATATTTGTTTTTCTAGAAGATTTTGGAAGCCAAGAGGAACAGATATTTTAATAGGTGCAATAGAAGATTTATCCAAAAAATCATTCTTTAAAAATATTCGTTTTTACATTTCTGGGTCAGGAAATGAAGAAAACACATTAAGGCAACATCTATCGCATTTTCAAAATGTTATTTTTGAAAAATATGAGTCTGGAAACGGTGTAATGTATCACATGAACAAGGATATTGCACTAATTCCAACATCAGGATCGGAAGGTACATCATTGTCAGCTTTAGAAGCCATGGCAGCTAAATGTGCTGTTATATGCACAGCAGTAGGTGGACTATCAAATATTGTAATAGACGGCTACAACGGTTTAATAATTAGACCGAACGGAAAAGATCTCGCTCGAGCAATAGAAAGTTTGGTATTAAATCTCGATAAAAGGAGGTTTTTACAAGAAAAGGCATATGAAACAATAAAATATGGCTTTAGCAAAGAAAAATGGAATAGAGCTTGGATTTCTTTAATAAGATCAATGGAAGAGATTAATGATTAAGCACTTGGATGAAAAAACAATTAATAAAATTAGATTAATATCAACAAAAATAAACGAGTTAGTTTTTTTTGTTTTTATAATATGTATTCCGCTGACTTTTTTAGATATGGGAGATACGAAATCATATACATTTAATCTCCCATTTTTTGTCTCCTTCATTGGAATACTTTTTTCATTTGTTCATGTGTTGTTTTTTGCGAATAAAGAACTAAAAATAAAATGTGCTTCGTTTTTATTAATGCCATTATTTTTGTCTATTCAATCAATAATAGCAACAGTTATATTCAAAACATCAATTCCACAAGTTTATACTCAAAATGTTTTTTTTACCAATATTAAAGAATCCATATATATCCTCCACGCTTTTCTTTTAATTTTGTATAATTATGTCGAATTCAAAATATTTAAAAAGCAAAAAATCTTAGTTCCTTTTCTAGTTGGGTTTGGTATATTTTTGTTTTTTGGTTATTTACAAATTGGATACGTATTAGGAATTAAATTCTTTGGTTCAATTATTAATTTTTTTAATATATTGAAAGTCTCGCGTAATTCTTATTACTTTGAAATTTACAAAAAAATATGTGCTTCTACCCCAGAAGCTGCTCATATGACCCAAATAATAGTTTGCTATTTTATTCCAACAAGTGTTTTTCTAGTTTTTGAAGAAAAAAGGAAAAAAGTTAAAATAGCTATCTATATATTTTTAGCATTACTCATACCTATTATTGTGTTTTCTCATAGCACGGAATTAATTGCAACAATAATTTTTACTTGTGTAATTGTATTGCTTTATGCGTTTGCTAAAATGTTTAAAAACAAGAAATATTGGGCTTGCCTGTTTATATTTATTGGAGCAACATCTGCAATATTAGTTTTTAGTCTGACCAATTATTTCAGATTATATTTTTACGAAAAATTGTTCGGAAATTTTGCCTATTCAGCACAAAAAAGGTTCTCACACATTTATAACGCTTTTATCGTCTTTTTGAACAATCCGGGCTTTGGAATAGGCAGTGGAATTCATGGATATTTTTATAGAGACAATATTATAGATACATGGTTCATGGGATCCATCGAAGTTAGAAATTATGTCAACGGAACAAATGTAGTTCCAACCGCTGCGCCGTTCTTGCCTTATTTTTTAAGCAGTTATGGGTTATTCGGATTGGTTTTTTTAACAAACATTATTGTTAGATACGTGAAAAATCGTTTACTAACTATTGAAAAAAAATACTTAAACATAATCTCAATAGGATTAATTTCTTTTGTATTCTTATCAACTTTTGTTGAAAATATAATCGGTAGCTATTACTTAGGCTTTTTATTGTCCTTATCTTATTTATCACCAAAAAAAGCAACTAGCAGAAACATCTACGTCTACGAAATAAATATTTAAAAAATCATTTTTTTGTTGGTTTAAAAAACAATAACAATTGCTTATTTATTATTGCGTTTATTATAAAGACAGCCAAAGCATATATAGCGGTTAATAAAAAGCCAAATAAAGCAAAGTTAAAATAATCAGTCACGTTTATGTTAAAAACAAATTCTTTAAGCACGACAGTAACAGCGAAAATTGAATAATTAGTAAAAATAATTAGTAATGTTTTCCACGGCTTTCTTTTTAGCACCTTTTTTTCTGCTAACCAATTGGTATAAACAACTTTTAGTGGAAGCGCTATTGCGGTAGCGATTAACACGCCAACTATATCAAAATAATGAACTAAAATAAAAGAAAGAGAAATATTAATTATAGCCTCTATCAACGACACGATAGATGTTTGTTTGGCATACCCAGACAGTCCGCTCAAGTTGCCTGCGATATACCTGCTAAATGTCATCATTTGAATCGCGCAAAACAAAAGTGGCAGCCATTCTCTTACATAATTTATATCTTCTACGCCACTAGTATATATCTTAACAAAAGGAATGATTAACCAATATGTTACACACATTAATATGGTAATGGTGCTCATAAAAAACGAATTGAACGAATCATGCGTTTTTTTATATTTTTCAATATCTTCGGCGTAGTCTTTGCCCAATTTATATGAAACGCTATTATAGACCGCAGTTAGCAAAGTATTTAATGCAACAAACACCATGTTATATACAAAATAGACGCTCGCCAAAGAAGTTGATATACAAATAGATAAGACAATCATATCGGTAGATGAAAATATAGTCCAGGCAACTTCCGTAATAACATAATAGTTTCTATCCTCTAATTTATATCCCTTGGTATCTTCGTTACATTTGACCCATGGGTAATGCTTTTTAATATAGATTTGATAGAAGATAACTTGCAATACCGTGCCAATTAGATACCCTATTTGAACAAAGCAAACATTGACCGAAAGTAAAGCGAGAGTAATCTTTGCTCCATAAGCGATAATCTTGCCACCAGAAGCTAAAGAATTAGTTATATAGTTTTTTCCTTTGGCACTTAAGAATGTTATCCATTTTTGTAAGAAGAAGAATGAAATAACAGATGAGGATCCTTCAATTAAAGTAATAATAAACACTTGCCAATAAGAAATACCGGTTTTTAATATTAATGGCAAAATCGCTGCTAGTACGATAACTGCCGCTGCATAAATGATAGAAATTCTCGTGTAATATCTATTAGCGGTAGAGATGATTTTAGAAATCTTCTGGTGGTCATCATCTTTTAGTGGCTTAAATAACGCGTTTCTTGCTGCCTGGGCAACCCCTGCTTCAAGAAGAGCCATATATGTAAATATCTGTGTGACTGTTCCTATTAACCCGTTAGCATCGGAATTATAGTTAGTGATAATAATTCTTGGAACGACAAGACCAAGCACTAAAACGACGAATTGGCTAAAGAATCCGACGAAGAAATTCACAACAAGTCTTTTACGATCTGTCATAACTATTTAATGGGCACACCTTTTCACACGACAAACATTGGATACATTTAGTTATATCAACAAAAGGATAGAAAAAGCCTTCATCATCAATAACCATGGTAATAGCTTGTTTGATTCCTTGGCAACGACTATAACAAGCTGCGCATCCACAACACTCATTTTTATTCTTAAAAAGAATTGGATATCTTCTGTTACTATCTACGTTATTCATTTTTTAATCATTTTCCTCCAAATTCCTTTTATTTTATGGCATATAGTCCAGAACTCATTTTTCTTTTCAGCAGCTAATAGACCATTTTTCTTATATATTTTCCAAAATTTTTTTCTTTCTTTTGGATATGGATAGTTCATTTTTAAAGGTGGTTGAGTGAAATGAACAATATCCGCGGGATTCTTTTCAATATTTTTAAGTTCATCAAAAATGGTCTCGGCTTTTTTATTGTTCACCAATATGATGGAAACCCCATTATCATCAGTAAACGATTTTGCTTCCTCTTCATTTATAGGGGCACTTTGCCAAGCATCTCCAAAAGTGAAATCAGAACATCTATTTAAGGTTTTAAACTGGCACGTAAAACACGATGGTCTAATAATTACATGATCGTAAAATAGTTTAACAAATCTTTTACTAAATATTATTTCCCCGTTTTCTAGTTCGAATGTTTCGATATGGTCTTTCCAACCAAAGATATATTTATTTCTAAAAGAAACGCTTTTAACTTTTTGTTTGTGCTCCTCTTCCACAGATCGAACTAAATCTTGCCAGATTTTTTCAGAAGGTACACCATGACAAATAATGTCAGCAGTGATGAGACTATCATATTGTTTTGGTTTTAAATAATTTAAAAAGCCCGCAATTTGGCAAGGGGTACCAGTGAACAAAACAAGTCGTCCATCATCTAAATCTTTTTTTGCCTCAATCATCACATTTTGAACACGGCTTTGAATATATTTGCTGCCACACATGGCATCTCTATCTTCTTTTGTTTGCGCTCTCGAAAAATGAGCAATTCTATTATTCTCTAATATGGTTCCGTAAACCACTCCGTTATGAGAAAAAACATAATCAGAAAGAGAGACGAAGAAAGCTCCAGATCTCGATTTTAAACGTGTGGTTAAATCATCGTGTCTAACTAAATAGGTTTTCATTTCAAAGCGTCCTTAAGAAAATTAATGGATTCTTTCCTATGAATTTCAATGGTTTTTTCTACTAATTGCCAGTCTATGAATCCCGGTATTGATTTGGTATTCGATAAGCATCTGTCTCCAACATTTAAATAATCACACAAATCTTTATATCTTGCGTTAGTGTTGCTGACATTATCATTGTTTTCATAGAAAAAAGTCTTTTGAAATATAGAGGCAAATACCAATGCATGAAAAGATGTTGCAAACACCACTTCTGAATTAGAAAACAAATAGACAAAATCTTCTATAGAACTATATGACATATCTTTTGCTTTTAAACCGATTATTTTTGATAAAGACAAAACTTCTAAATTATTTTTGCTTGCATATTCGTTTATTTTGTTAACAAAAAACTTAGAGGGTGGTTGCACACAATAAACTAATATGTATCTATTTTTTGTTTTAATTTTGCTTTTCTCAGCAATTTCAATCCATTCATCTTTAGACAACAATAATGTCGGATCTAACACTTGAACGCTTTTGTTAAAATCACAGTACTTTGAAATTAAATCTATGCCACTTTTTTCTCTCATCGAAACTGCTCTAAATGACTTTAAAGCCAATTTCAAATTGTCAATTTCGTATCCAGTTAAATATCCTTTCCCAACACTGGCAGCATATGAAATTTTAGCTTTCTTTCTATCGACAAAATTAAGCAAATAATTGATATCATAATTAGATAAAGCTAAAAACCATACTTGATCACTACCAACAACAAATTTGTCGAACTCATCATTTGATTCATGGATATCTTCAACATAATACTCTCTAGACAAAGGGATGTATTGAGCAATAAAACGCTGAATGGATAGAATTTTCTTTTTATAATTTTTCCATTCTGCAGGTCTTATGATTCTTTTTATAATATATTTTGCTTTTTGAAGAAAGCCTTCATGCATGCATAGATGAATTGGGCCAAGGTATTGCTTTTCAAAAAACCTGTTGTTGTAATTGATAACACTGCAATTAAAATTGTGTAATCTATTGATTGTTTTGCATAGTGCAAATGCTTGCAAAACCGCACCATAGTTAATTGCGTTGTGAAAAGTTAAAATACCTACCTTAATTTTTCGATTTGTTTGGCTATTATTTGACTGATCTGCGTGTGTATTACTCATTTGAATTATTTAATTATTAATCGTTTGATAGTTTTTAAAAGTTTAAGTAAACGGAATTTTAAAATGGTTAGTTTTCTATGTTTTATGAATTTGCGTATTTCGCATTGTTCGTCTTGATTAACATAATCAACATAACGAACATATTTATCAAAGCCACAAAAAAGGAAATTAACAGTTTTTTTGCTCAATTCACTTTTTTCAAAAAAATGTTCTTTAATTAAAAAATAATAATTTCTAAGACAATAGCCCATAATCTCATTCGATAGCGATTTAAAATGCGGCATTATCACCTTTTCCGCCAATTCGCATGAAGCAATTGATGCCATTTTTTTATAAGACATTTTAGATCGTTCAGTGCTACCATCACGCACATAACGGTTATAACCAAATGCATTTGTAAAAGCAATTTTTCTAACTCTGGAAAACAGCAAAAGGTTAAAATACTCATCCTCTCTTGCTCTAAATGAAGGAAAACTAATGTTAGAAACTGCGGATTTACGAATCAATTTGCACCATGGTGCAGGAGCAATTCCTCTTTTCAAATACAATTCTAATATATCGTTAACATTTTCAATGGGGCTGGCATTTTTTTTATGCAACTCCATCAATATTTTTTTGCCTCGTAAATTGATGGTATAATTGCAACAAACAACATCAATAGAATCATCAGAAGCGGTAATCAATTCATCGATGAAAGATGAATCAATTGAATCATCGCTATCCAAAAAAAGAATCCATTCTCCATTTGTGTTCTCAAGACCATAATTTCGTGCTACACCCTGTCCTTGATTCTTTTGGCGCAATAATTTGATATAAGGATATTTTTCTGCAATAGCAACTGTTTTGTCATATTCTAATTGATTAGAACCATCATCAACAAGAATGACTTCTATATTTTTGTATGTTTGGCAATCGATGCTTTCAACGCATCTAGGCAAAAAATCCGAACTATTGTATGATGGAATAACAATCGAAACCAAGCCTTTTTTCATAACATTTTTCAACTTTCTATTTTCCTTTCGCGGCGCCAAAAACGGTTAAAATTGCGTATATAAAAATTTTAATGTCCCACCACAAAGAAATATGTTCAAAGTATATACCATCATACATAGCTTTTTCTTTTGGATTCAATTCGCTCCTTTTGTGAATTTGTGCATAACCGCTTAATCCTGGCCTTAAAACAATGGAACCGTTCCCTTTTCTTAAATTAATAGTTATAACATCCTTATCATTTACATCAATAAGTGGTCTTGGACCAATGAACGCCATTTGCCCTGCAAAAATATTAAACAATTGAAGTGTTTCGTCGATCGATGTCGCTCTTAAAAATCTTCCAAATCCAGTCAAATTATTATTTACTCCATCATCAAGACTAGACATGTGCGGATCAGCGTCTAGTTTCGTACTTCCAAACTTCAAACATCTAAACGGTTTCCCGTTTTTGCCAATTCTGTGCCTCGCGAAAAATGGATGACCTTTTGTAACAATAGCATTCACAGGAATCACCCACCACCACAAAAAATAAAGCATACAACGATACCTATTAAGGAACCAAATATGCCTATCAATCTTTTAAAAGGTAAGTATGCCTTTTGACTTTTTTTCATGGTACTTAGATTTAATAGAACAACGGCGGTTAGCCTCTACGACTAAATTTTCTACCGCGCTGTTATTATATAACTGGGTATTTTTATTGTTAACAATAAAAAATTTATTAATGTTTTCCCACGAATTTTAGCCAATTGAAAAGGGCCTTTTATTGGAATTTTCAAAAAAATGAATCCTATTTTTCCAAAATTTCTACCCCGCGCATTTCTGAGGCAGGCCCACTGATATTTTCAAATACTTTGCATTTGCAGACCGGGAGGCATTTTGTTCCGGAAGAAAGAACGAGAGGAACAAAACATCTATAAAGCCAAAACACGCTTTTAATCATCCCCTATTGAATGAAATTCCTGTTTTGGCTTTGCTATATCTCTCGTCCCGTTGTTCTTGCCCCTACTTGTTCTGGTGCAGTACTGTTTTTTTATATGAGGACTTATGACCCATGTTTTGCCTGTTTTTGGTTCATCCTGATATTTGAGTCATGATTAAAGATATCGCATTAGGCTTGAGCTTATTAAAATCGGCTTTACCTTTATTAAAAAACTAAGCCCACATCTTCATAGGACACGTTTCTTCTCGTTGATATATCGCTCGGCCAAATGATTGACCTCGTAAATAGATGGTGGCAATTTCTTTTTTAACGTGATACTGCGTATCCGCCCCCAACGCGGCCGTCTTTTTTTCATCGCGTTATTATAATAATTCAACATTTAAAAAAGTCTTAATAAACGAATTGAACGAAATTGAGGCGAAACCAATAAAGCCTAAAATCGATGATTAAAATTGCCCAGTAGATTCATCAAAAATAAGTAAATGGCACCAAGGTTCGCAATGATTAATTCTTCACTTCGTGCAAAATTAAACAATAGATAAGATAAATGGACTTGATATCCGAAAGAGATTCACTTCAAGCCAAGGAAAACAACCAAGTCAATCCTTCCAGCAAGGCAAAGGAAAAAACCAATATCTTAAAGAATCTGCCAAACGAGATTGAGGATATAGAAGCATTAACTTCGAGCCGTTTGTGACATCTTACCTAGACCATAGTTCCCTTTCACTCCACTAACCTTTCGAGCTCTGCTTCATTAGGATTTGAGCCCAAGCACCAATTTAGGCACATTCCCCGTACTTTTCGTTAAACAATCCGCCTAGGTATCTAGGATCGGCCAAGGGGACATTAGACGAAGGACCTTCTTGTGGGTGATTTGATTAGATAACCGACGTTGCGAAGCTCTTCCGTCATGTTTTTGAAGTAGCACCTTTGCTTGCTTTCGCAGAAAACGCTCTGAATCAGCCCCAGGATTTCCCCTACGTGGCGTCCTTATCGAAGAAAAGGTTATGGCCGTCGTACATGTAGATGACGGGATAACGCTGGTCACTGTTGCCATAATCGTCAGGTAAGTAAAGATGGATGGTCCGTCTTAGATGGCTATAGGAGATCGTGGCCTGGAATTTCTTGATCATACAAGATGATTATAGGGGTTTGGGAAGGGGAAGAAAAAACCGTAATGGTCTAGAATTAAAAAGATGAATCTATCGTCTTTAACCGACTGTATAAATACCAGTTTTTGTCTGCGAAGAAAAGTTTCCGACTGTAACAATGCCAAAGTGTTATTTAAACCACTTAGTTCTAGGATCGTTCTTGTTATATAAAGATAATTGCTTATTTAAATAGCCAAATGAATTGTCAAAAATAGACCTCAAAATTGTTTTTGATAAACCTATTTTATATTTCAAAACAACATAATAAACAAGTTCCTGAAGAAGCAAGGTGTCGTTGCCAATTCTGTTCCACTCAATTTTATTGTTTTGTGAACCGTGGCAAATAGAATTTCTAGAATCCCTGATTCTGGACTCGAATTTAATTGCCGAATAGAAGAAACTGGAATCAATCGCTACCAAATCAAGGGTTTTTCTAAAATCATTCAAAACAAATCCGAGTTTATCCTTAAAAGTGCCTCCATAAGTTTCCAATAAGTGCAAATATGAATTAAAATCATCGTTATTCTTGATTTTATTATCTTTGGCAAACTTTTTCAAAAGAGCAATTAATTTATCGGTTTGAATTATTCTTTTTTTCTTTTTTAAAACTTTTAAATAACGATCATTCTCTTTGACACACTCATCGAAAACGCCTTCAAATGTGCCAGATAGTCTTACAATATCAAATTCAAACACCCAGCCTCTTTTATAATGAAATAAATTATGTTGCCTATAAATAACGTTCGGAAAAAGATTAATTAATCTATCAATGTTGCCATTAAAGCATCTTATGTACAAGTACTTATCATTAGTCTTATCACATTCCGAAAAATTATAATCTATTTCTATTTCAGCAAACCCGCCGACATCATTTCTAATGATAAAAGAATCTATTACAGGATAGGTATTTAATGTTATAAATTGCAAAAAATGCAAAGCGAATTCAAAAATATTAGCGATTTTATTGGAAAATATCCCGTCTTCAGGAACCATTAAAAGAGACGTAGTAAAACTAACAGGGCACAAATTATTATCGTCAATCAATCCGATATTAGCGAATGCAATTTTATAGTTTTGTCCGCTAATACAAACGTTAGTTCTTAAAAAAGGTTTTCCTAAATTATTCTTTATTTCTTTCAAAGGATCTTTTGTCTGTCGATGCGGCTTATTTAGTGCATTGGTAAATCCTTTTGATAATATTTCGAAAGCAATTTCTTTTGTGTCATTGAAATGCCTATAGAGTAGCAAAATGTGAAAACTATAATACGAATATTGATCTATCTCTTTTTTATCTATGTAAAGATAATAATCAGGGGCTCCTTTAGAAAGTGGCACAAATTTAATAGTTTTTCTCAATAATTTTGCTTTTATTTCTTTTGGCTGAATATAATCACATCTTATTACTAACGTATGATTGATTATTTCAGCATCAAATGAGGTTCCATCTATATCTATTTTTCCGTCAATAATTGTGTTGCCTTTACTCATAAATCTTCTTCATTACCCTTATTTATCTTTTTTTATAAATTCAATCCCATCCCCATTTTTTATGTAAAGAGGAATCTAAATCAGATTCAACCATGACTTGACTGATCAAAAAGTAATCATTTTTGACCGCTGATAAACCTAAAGTTTTTCCATAATGTTTATGAATATCAGCAATAATAGTAGAAAAATAATCGTATGCGGCTAAACACATAGATAGTATTTCTTTGTCTCCTATACCATCAACAACCCATTCTCTCCAAACACCAAATTCTTCACCAATAGCGCTGTGTTCGTCATCTAAAAACATTATTTTTGCATCTTTCCCCACAAAGTCTGGCTTATAAAAATTTAAAATCGAAGCAGAATCAATAAAAATATCATTGATAGGAACTTCGATTGCTAATTTATGCACCTTCCACCTATAAATGCCTAGTTTAGCAATGCTGTGCATTTTTAAATTACTCTCATGAATCACGGTGTTCCTTGAATCAATCATTTTTTTAATAAATAGATGCTCGCCATCTAAATGTTCTAGATATTTTTTATAAATGCCATCAACTTCGTAATCTTTCTTTGACAATTTATAAATCAAATATTTCATGCTTTGAAGAGAAGACAGAAAGGCATTCAATGAGAATCTAAAGAAAGCTGGAACATGATAGTTTTGGGCCATTTCTAAAATGTGGTAATAACACTCGTTCAACCTATCATGTATATCCATGATAGGGCATTCTCTTTCATAATTGCTTTCATCGCAACAGTTATCAGGTACTTTTGGTATTCTTTTCGCCATAATCTTTCTATTTGCTAACAGATATATTGAATCCTTCTTTAATATAATAGAAGTATTTACAAAAAGGTTGCTCACTTTTTCTGATTATATCTGCCTTTTATCCGATAAGTGACTTTAGATTGGAAGCATTTCGATTCCAATTTGGTCACTTTTTCATCGATATTATCCGCATTTATAGTTGATCTAAAGACAATCCAGTTGAGATAATCTTGTAAATTTTCAGTTCTTGATCCTATATGGACAATCATATTTCTTTCTATCTCGCCACAGAATGTATTGATGGGCTGCATGTGTTTCTTTGATTTCTTAACAACCGACTTCCATATTTCATCTGTTGCATTTAATTCTTTTATAAGTTTGTCGTGAGAGAACATTCCATCATGTATAATGTGACTTCCTGGAATAATGTGCTTGCCATATGAATTAAGGCACTGCTTGCTTGATACATGTCCTCTTCCTACTATTTCAGCATATCTATTGCCATTGCTGTCTATTGCGCAAGCGACAACTATTTGATTTATAGATTGTCCTCGATATTTAAGACCATCAGCTTTAGTAACCAAATATCTCTTATTTATAGGTATAATTTTTTCGTCTGGCCAAACAACATTAGATAGCATCGTATCTTTTGCAATTTGACCCGCAACTTTATATATTTTCATTCTCCACACATAGGCAGTTCTGCAAGATATAGACAAACCTTCATAATCGCTTCCATCTTAGTATCATCAATTATCACGATGATTAATCTTCTTAATGTTTCTTTATCTAGTTCTGCTGATGAAAATATTGTTTTTGTTGTTTCTAGGAATATCTTTTGACAAGATAGGCACTTATATCTCTGTTTGCTGTTTCTTTTCCCGTTTTTCTTGAAAATGGAACCGCCGCAAAATGGGCAAAACGCTTCTTTGAGCCCATCAAAAAAGTTCCTTTCTAGAACGTAAGCAGCCATCAATGAAAGGAACTATGCTAACAAAACCAATATTGATGGCTGCCTACGTTCGTTTTGTTAGCAAACTTGTTATACAACAAAAGATTGCTGGCCTTAATCAATCAGCAACCTTTTTGTAAATACTTCTATTAGTTTATTTAATTGTTAATGTGACAACAACCGAATCAACATCAAATAATTCAGTTAATTCACTCTTACTCATATTGACGGCGTTACTTTGTATACAATCAATCAGCGCTTCATAATCACCCGAAACGCTTCAAAAAGGTGTTTCTCTTCAATGAGGTCGTTGATTTCCTTAGGCGGATCACGGATGTAGATTTTTAAGAAACCCTTTAAGTTTCTTAAGCCTCTCATATTGCTTGTCTGCACCGATCTGTTCCATCTCCTTAGCAAGGTTCCCAACCAACATGATCGAATGCTGGGAATGGCAGGATTTGGAGTTCTCGTAGAGGCAGTTGGCGATCTTGCCTTCGACGTCGATGGTCTCCACAGCATCCGCCACTTCTACCGCCTTGGTTTATAGTTTCTCGTCCTGATGATGGATTTTGTAGATTTTTACAAGCTGATTGAAAATGAAGAAGTGACTGGAGCGAATGTCTGTCACGATAGTCTCCGTCTCCCTCAACGAAAAAATATCTTCGTCATATTCGTTAGGGCTCATTTGAATAGCCCTCTTTATGTGAGTTAGATTACACCATTGATCCTTTATTAATAAAAGGGGGCGTGCGTGTGTATCAATGTTGTTCTAAGGTGGTTCAATCCGGCAACAAGCCTGATTTCGTGTGCTTCCCTATGCACTTCTATGGGAATCCTCGGAATTGTTCGACTTCCCACCATCCCAACTCGAAACCTTCCAAACACCAAAGACGGGGGTGTATTTGGTCAAAAACGATAAAAAAAGCCCCAAAATCATATTGGAGCAATCTTTAAACGTGGCAAAGATGAATCATTTTAATACAATGCGCACCCCTGCACACCTTTTGCACACCCCTGCACACCCCTAAAATATGCTAGAAGGTTGTTTTTTCTTTTAATAATTTACAAAGAAGTTTCTTTCTTCCTGCGACAAACTCTTTGAACTTATCATCGGCAAATACATCATTGCCTTCACTGTCTTTAGGAAGAATAATCGATGACTTATACTCAGGTTTTCTAGAAAGCCATGAAGACAATCTTTCGTGATTCTTAGATTCGTTTTCCGCTGAATTTAATAATTGTAAATTACCTAAAGTATTCCAGTTTTTCTTATCTGCATAGAACGCCCTAAGTTCAGCGTTATCTTTTAAGAAATCCATTTCATTTAATTCTCTATCAGTAAACATAGACTTTGGATATAAATGATCAATATGATCATATGAGTACTCAGGGTTAATTTCAGTAATTATAGAAAGCAATAATCTTGCATCATTAGTTCCCCAGCTTGCCTCATTTACTCTTGCCTCTATGTCTTCATCAGAAAGATTAAGATTTCTAGGTCTTCCAATGAAATAATCAGATATTTCTTTCATAGGGAATCTCCCACTAAATTCGTTAATCTTACTTCTAATTGGCATTAATGATGAATCTGGTGTACCACCAAAAAGTCCTTTTATTAATGATAGTTTTAAGAAAACACCACAATTCTTTCTATCTTCAGGATACTTTGCTAAATTATCAAGTTTGATTTCATTTTTATATGAATAATAAAGTAATGGTAATAATGCATACTTAGCTCTAATGGCATCATCATTCAATCCTATTTGTTTAGCAAAGAAGCAAACAGATTTTATATATTCACCGACTTCTTCTAGTTTATCCTTAATTTTTTCAACTAAATCTGATGTCAAATTACCAATTCTAAACTTTATATCAGCTGAATAAATATATAAGAATGCCTTTAAAATAAAGTCTCTTGATATATCAATTCCAGTTTCAGTTCTTACTAAAATAACTAGCTCATCAATTTTTGTTCTTGCCTCAGGCCATTCGGATACTATCACAGACATAACTAAATCAGAAAAAGCAAGTGGAACACCGCCACTATTAGTTCCAACAAAAATATCAACAACTCTATCTAAATCATTATCTTCTTCCAAATAATAATTTATAACTTGTGATGCAAATATAACCTTATATAGTTTCTTTAAAGTTTTAGTTGCCTCTCTTCTCTTTGAACTATCGATTCCCATTTTATCAATTGTAGAATCAATCAAATCTAAAAATTCATCGTCATCTAGTCTAGATTCATCAAAATAAGGAAAGTCATCTAAAACATTTGCGACTTTATACCAGTTACATTTATCTTCTAAATCCTTATATTCGGCATTTGACATAAATCTTAAATTATAAAAACGTCGATTTTCTTCGTTATCAAAATGATGTTCACATAAGTTAAGATATAAAAATTTCTTTGGTTGAATTGATGAATCATATGCAGAACGCCATTTTTTTCTTGGTAACTTCTCGGCATATGATCCTTTTAATCCGATATACAACGAGTTTAATCTTTGTTGTCCATCAATAACGGAATAAACTGTCTCGCTTGATGGCTTATAGTCAGTGCAAGTTTCAGCCCATCTTTCTTGATAATCCTGTAAAAAATTATAAAAACCTATCTTCTTAATAGTCTCTTTACTTGCTACTTTCCATATCATCAAAGTACCAATAGGATATCCTTGCATGATGGAATCAAATAAATTTTCAATTCTATCGGTGTCCCATACAAAACGTCTTTGGATGCTAGGTAAAATCCACTCCCTTGTATCTATTTTTTCTATAACACTTTTTATTGTTTCGGCAGGTTGGTATCTTCCTGGCATGCTATCACTCCTTTAACAGAAAATTTTATTCTTATTTTTATACTATAATTTCTATTTGTTTTCTAGATTCACAGGTTCACTTTCTATAAATAAAAAATAATGCCACCTACAATAGTGACATCACTTTTTATGAGCCATTATTTAGATTAAGCTCTTGTAACATTAATAAAACTAACTCTTTGACCTGCGTATTGTGCTTCCACTAATTTCTTAGCATCGTATGATGAGCTTGCACTTACGATCGTCTCACTTCTTCTGTTTACTGAAAAACTACTTTCCATTGTGGCATTGCCATTTTTACTATCCTCCGATTGCATTAAAATTTTGGTTATCATGCCAGCCTGTTTTAATTATACCCCCGCAAAAGTCAAGGGTTTTGCGAATTTTTTCAAAGGAAAACCACCAAAGCAAGGAGGATGCCTCAGTGGTTAATATTTGTCTTTTTCATGCCATTTTTGAATTCAAATTCAATGTAGTTTATCCGCTATTTTTTGATTGCTGAGATGCACAATAGTTGTTACAAAAAACAAATATAAATATCACGATAGACTTGACCTTCCGCATGAATTCATCGTTCTTACGGAAAAACATTAATAAAGACTGTTCAAAACTATCGTCACCATTGCTTTTACATCAAGAAAAAATAGGCTCTAAAGAGTTTAGCTAAAAATCACTCCTGGAGCCTAAATTCTTAAAAACCTATAAACGTCGGGATTCGAACCCATAAAAAACAGACTGATATTTTGTATCAATCTGGTTCATTCAATATGGTCGGGATGGCCGGATTCGAACCGGCGGTCTTCTGCTCCCAAAGCAGACGCGGTAACCAAGCTGCGCTACATCCCGAAGTGGCGCGCCAGACAAGATTCGAACTCGTGACCCTCAGATTCGTAGTCTGATACTCTATCCAGCTGAGCTACTGGCGCACTGCGTCTTCTTTCAAAGGCGCTCAATTAATATAGTCGCTCAACCTTTGGTTGGCAACATTTTTTTAACGGAAAGGGACTTTT